>Ga0209501_10002907_pt1 | contig 17614 bp, 18 predicted proteins | sample ArcticOcean_MG_C_4_FD_187434 | JGI IMG/M metagenome (GOLD analysis project Ga0209501, IMG submission 187434) | Marine microbial communities from western Arctic Ocean - ArcticOcean_MG_CB4_134 (SPAdes) (version 2) | ecosystem: Environmental > Aquatic > Marine > Oceanic | place: Arctic Ocean...
TTCAATGCCTTCCGGTCGCTCCTTGGGATGGCCGGGGACACGACCGCGCCGACAAGGGCGGGGTTATATTCGGGAGAGTGGCAGCATCCTACATGTTGTGGGTATGGGCGTTAAGCGGATAGGCACGGATCATTCGACCGTAGACAAGGTCAACCTGGGCGTCATCATACGAACCGCCAACAAAAGATTGCGTATCGACCTGTGCGTTGTCGTAGCATGTGAGGCTGTGTTTCAGCGGAGGATTTGGCCGCCTTGATCACGATGAAGGCTGGGTTGGTAATCGGGTCATGTGTCTTCAGGAGCCGGTATACCGTGGCTTCCAACACGAAGTAGCCTTGGGTGTCGGTGAACCGCACCGCCAGTTCACGAGGCGATAGTTCTGTCTGCTTCAGAGCCAACTCGACGACCCGGCTTCGGTACCTTGGGGATACGGCATCCAGATGCGGCCCGGCTGGGAGGATCGATCGGGGGCCTGCGGTCTAATACTGGTCGTACCAGCGATAGAAGGTGGCTCGTGACGCCCCCATCCGCGATCATACTTTAACGCGCGATAGCGCCACCCCTGCCTTGTGGGAAAGCTATCTTGTTCCGGCCTGATGACCTGCTGCCGCCGCGCGAGCCGATATTCAAGGGGAGCCCTGGCACGTCCAGACGCTAGCGCTTACCGACTGCTTGGTGCGGGCAGGGGCCTTCACGGCAACGGAATGGGCCAAGCGCCATCACCGATGTCGAAAGTTCACCAGATATCAGACATGATCATCGGCAGCATGGATAGCTCTTTATGGTCCAAAGCGGGAGTTTCCATCTAGCACGGATGCCAATCACTGACCTGTCGTTGATCTAAACCTCTGTAGACGACTAACCCACGATACGCGGTACAAAGATCAGTTCCGGCGTTCCATCACTAACCTCGAAACGCCCCTGGACGGGTTGTTCGATCGTCGGCGTCTCGCCGCTCCAACGGCCAAGTGCGCGGGGGCCTTCCTCCAGATCGACCGTCACGATCGTATAAGGCAACTCGGCAATGAAGGCGGGATGGAACGCGTGGTGGGCGACGGTCCAGCTATGTATGGTGCCGCGGCCGCTCGCGACGGCCCAAGAAGCCTCATCGCTATAGCATTGGTCGCAAAGCAGGCGGGGGTAGTGGCGAAGTGTATTGCAGGAGGCGCATCCCTGAATAAGCAGTTCGCCCTTGGCGGCCGCTTCCCAATAGGGTCGGGACAGATCACTGTCAGGGGGCGTTGGCTTCGTGGGTAATTCAGTCATGGCTATTCCCTTCGCATGACGGTGAGGCCGCCATCACCCATATCTCCATAGCCGGTGACGACGCCGAGTTCGGCGTCCTTCACCTGGGCGCGTCCGGCGTTGCCACGAAGCTGCCGGGTCAGTTCGACAATATGGTTCAAGCCCCAGACATGCGCCTGGGAGAGCAGGCCGCCATGGGTGTTTGTCGGCAGCGCGCCGCCGGGGCCTATTCGTCCGCCCTCGACGAATGGGCCGCCTTCACCCTTCTTACAGAACCCCATATCTTCGAACTGACGGATCACGGCATAGGTGAAGCAGTCATAAATTTCGGCGACGTCTATATCCTCGGGTTTCACCCCCGCCATTTCGAATGCCCTGGGTGCGGCTTTGGAAAGGCCCAGGCTGGTCATATCGCCACGTTGGGTAATGGACGCTGGGGAATCTGGGTGCCCCGCCGAAACACCGGAGATGAAAACACGTCGATGACGCAGGTCCGCGGCGCGGTTGGCGGCGCTGATCACGATCGCGGCCCCACCGTCGCTCTCCAGACTACAGTCGAATAGGCGGAACGGGTCGGCGATCATGCGGGAGTTGCGATGATCTTCCAGCGTGATCGGCTTCGTCATAATGGCATTATCGTTTAGCAACGCATGCTGGCGGTGCGCGACGGCCACGGCGCCGAACTGCGCCACCGTGGTCCCATAGAGTTCCATGTGCCGGCGCGCCATCGGGGCGTAGATCTGGGCTGGCGCGTTGTTCCCCATTGGGTGCTCGAACTCGGTGACGTAGTGGAACTGAGGCATCTGATGAATTCGAGCACCGGCCTTGTTCGCGGATGCGGTCACGCTGCGCCCGAAGGTTATGAGTATATGGTTGCAGATCCCCGCAGCGACGATCGCCGTTGCCGTTTGCAGCGCGATGGCTGGGCTGGCGCCACCATGAGGGATTAAGGCCGAGAACCGCAGATCAGGAATGCCGAAATTGTCGATGAAATCCTCGGCCGTGCCACTGACGATGCCGATCGGGATAACCCCGTCGATATCCTTGGGGGTAAGTCCGGCATCGGCTATAGCCTTGAGTGACGAAGCGATCTGCAGCTCGAAAGCTGTTTTGGATGATCCGCGTTCGTAGACTGTCTCGCCGACACCGGAGACGCAGGCCTTGTCTGACAATGGCATCTGAACTCCTTCGCTTAACTTTTCACCGACCGGCCGCCAAGTTGGCTTACGTGTCTCGGCGTTCCATCCGTGCTTGTTTTGGCAGCAACGCGTTAGCGATAATCTGCTTCATCACTTCCACCGCGCCGCCGCCGATGCGGGACATCCGGGCATCGGCGAAGGCTCGGGTTATCGGGTACTCCCACATGTAGCCCCAGCCGCCGAATAGCTGCAGGCAGCGGTCCATCACCTTGCCCTGTAGTTCCGTAGTCACCAGTTTTGCCGCCGCGGCGTCCGTCGCGTCTAACGCGCCTTCCAGATGCAATTCGGTGCACCGATCGATAAACACCCGCTGGGCCAGGACTTCGGCGTGCAAGCCGCCGAGCTCGAACCGCGTGTTCTGGAAATCCGCCAAGATATGGCCGAACATCTCACGCTGGCTGACATAGTCGATGGTCCAACGCAGCGCCGCCTCGGCGCTGGCGACCGCGCGGATTGCTTGGATCAACCGTTCCTGTGATAATTGCGTCATCAGTTGCGAGAAGCCCGATCCTTCGCCTCCCAGAAGGTTGGAGACGGGTACGTGCATGTCGGTGAAGAACAGCTCCGAGGTATCCTGAGCCCGGAAACCCAGCTTATCGAGCTTGCGGCCGCGGTCGTATCCCGGAGTATCGGTTTCGACCATGATCAGACTGACGCCCCGGCCGCCGGCGGTGGGATCGGTCTTGCAGGCCAACAGCAACAGATCTGCGGTATGGCCGTTGGTAATGAAGACCTTCTGGCCATTGATCACATAGTCATCACCGTCACGGATCGCCACGGTGCGCATGGCCGCCACGTCGGAGCCACCGGAGGGCTCGGTCATACCCAGTGCGCCGGTAATCTCACCCTTGGCCATGCTCGGGAGCCATTTCTGCTTCTGCTCCTCGGTGCCGAAATCTACAAGGTAAGGCGCCACGATATCCGAATGCAGATAGAAGGTTGGGCCGGTCGCGCCGGCCAGGGAAAACTCTTCGACCAGGATGGTGCTGAGCAGAAAATCACCCCCCATGCCGCCGTATTCCTCGGGGACGTTACAGCACAACAAGCCAAGCTCTCCAGCCTTTAACCACAAGTCCCGAGGAACCTCGCCAGCCTTTTCCCAGTCCGCGTGATAGGGGGTCACGTGCTCGGCGATGAAACGCTGTACCGTCCCTCGGAAAATCTCGTGCTCGGTGCTGAAGATTGTTCTGGGGATCATTTCTGTCTCATCAAACATGACCTTGGTAGCATGAACGGCAGTTTGTCAGAGGGGTGGGTGTGCGCCAAGCTCGCGCCGAGCTCCATCCCGGTCATGATGGCCTCGGACGAGGGGTCCGTGACTTCTCGACCTCGGTCCACCAACCGTCATAGCTCTACGGCGGCGTTCCTAGAAAACGAAAACCTAATTGCACCTGATGCCTCGACAAGCCTCTGATATCAGCATTCGGAAATGCTATTTGTCGTTCGAAGCGCTTGAACTAATGGAAATGCCATCTAGGCTACTGAGCGTTGACCCGCTGACGAGGGTTCGTTCTTAGGGTGGCGAATGATCGGTCGCTGGCCTTCCCGAATCACAAATCAAGAGTTCTTTCATCACTACTGAGTGGAATTCAGCTATGACCGGTACGTTGGACGGTATACGGGTCGTCGATCTGACGACGGTGATCTTGGGTCCATGGGCGGCCCAGACGCTTGGTGACATGGGAGCGGACGTCATCAAGATCGAGACTCCGAACGGGGACACCACTCGGCATATGGGACCTAAAAAGAACTCCGGCATGGGCTCGTTATTCATGTCGACGAACCGAAACAAGCGCAGCATCGTGCTTGACCTTAAAACCCGTGAGGGCAAGGACGCGCTGCTAAGGATTGTCGATAGCGCCGATGTGTTCATGCACAATATGCGTCCCAAGGTGGCGAAAAAGCTGGAGTTGAGCTACGAACGCTTTACCGCGAACAATCCCAATTTAATCTATTGCGCCGCCTATGGGTTCCGCGCCGACGGGCCGCTCGCCGATAGTCCGGCCTATGACGACATTATCCAGGCCGCCTCTGGCATCGCGGGACTGCAGGCGGTAGTCTCGGATCAACCACGCTTCGTCCCGACCATCATCGCCGACAAGACGACATCCTACAACGTAGTCAGCTCGATCCTGGCAGCACTGTTCTGCCGCGAGCGTCAGGGGAACGGCCAGTCGATCGAAGTCCCGATGTTCGAGAGCCTGGTTGATAACGTCATGATCGAACATCTCTACGGCGCGGCCTTCGAGCCGCCCGCTGGCAAAATGGGATATGCTCGATTGTTGAACACCGGGCGTAGACCCTATGCGACCAAGGACGGATTTTTGGCCGTTCTGCCCTACAGCGACGAGAACTGGCGGCGAATGTTCGAGCTCGCGGGCCGGGATGACTTGAAGGATGATCCCCGATTCTCGAGCCAGGCGGCGCGGGTCGACAACTCCCAGGAGGTGTATGATCTTCTGGGAGAGATGATCGCCGAGCGCACGACCGAGGAGTGGCAACGTGATCTTCAGGCTGCCAGCATTCCGGTTATGAGCGTGAATTCTCTGGAAGACCTTTTGGACAACGAGCAATTGAACGCCAGTGGATTCTGGCGCCTTGAGGAGCATCCGAGCGAGGGTACAGTCCGGATGACTGACCCGCCAATCCGGTTCTCGAACAACCCGTCGGATTTCCGCCGGATGCAGCCAAAACTGGGCGAGCACAGCAATGAAATTTTGACTGAAGCGGGATTTTCCAGAGCCGAGATCGCCAAACTGTTCGAAACCGGCGTCACCGCCGGGCCCACTTGACGCCTGCGCCTTGCGGCCCCAGCGGTCCAAAAGGGTGATGTTTTCTATTTATTTTCTTCTAAGGCTGGGCCAATCAGGGTTCTCTACATGGGTGGACTAAGGTTTTTGAAACCAACATTATGGCCATGAAAGATTGCCCATTTGCTGCGCCGGGCAATAGCAATGCGCTGGATGAAACGGTCGCAATTAAGGTTTCGCCACACGTGACGGTGTGGCCGGACGAATTACAGGAGCGGTTTGTGCGAGCTTCTGGCGCAGGCGGCCAAAACGTCAACAAAGTCTCAACCGCCGTGCAACTCAGTTTCGACACCCACGCAGCAAGAGGGGTACCCTTCGATGTGCGCTTACGTCTGAAGACCATTGCCGGCAAAAGGATGAGTAAAGAAGGGGTGATAACCATTAATGCCCGGCGTCACCGCACACAGGAGCGAAATCGCCAAGATGCTAGGGAGCGGCTCGTCCAAATGCTTGCCGCTGCGGTAATAGTGCCAGTCCGACGCATACCCACCCGCGTAAGCTCTGGCGCCAAGCAGCGGCGGCTAGATGCGAAGAAGCAACGCTCGCAGGTTAAGCGTAACCGCCAAACCAATGACCCAGACACCTAATGAACTGCGTCACAACAAACGACACTTCTTCGGGCGTGATACAGCTCCTGCCTTTAAGCTCGATTGGGGTTTGGATCCTTTGGCGGGGTGATATGACGCCGCGATTTTGCCGTGTAGCAAGCGCCGCAGTTGAAGGAAAAGGTCGAGCGGTCGCATAGCTCCGACGAGCAGGAATTTTATCAGCTATCCAGCTACGAAGGAGACGTCGACCTTGGAGTTAAACTTGCTGAATGGAAGCGCTTCTAGAACCTCGCCAGACTACACGACACCCTGTTAAGCTGCATCAAACAATTGTTACCGTACCCCTAGATCCCACAGGGTTTTGAAACGATTGTTCACCAGCCAACTTTTCAATGTCCCGTTCTCCCCTGAAGCCAGTTCTCCACCCAGCTATCCACTGAAACGTGACTTATCCGTCTGGACTGGTATTACTAGGGAGATATGTGGGGTCCCATCTCACAAAGTGGATAGATCGTCAGATTCTCACTTGCTTGTTGATAAGTACAATTAGGTGTTTAGGTCAGGCGACCCGATTCAATCCTTTAGCAAACGCGTCGAGCATGGGCAGCACCTTATCCGTCGTATTGGGTTGGACCTCTACGATAATCCGGGCAACGCCGGCGTCCCGGTAACGCGACCATTGCTCTATATCGTCCTCGACTAGGCAGCAGGTGAGTGGGATATCGCGTCCCGCTTCCTTTTTCATCTGCTCCCATTCAGCCACACGATCGAGGATGTGGTAGGTCGGCCGAATTGAGTTCGGCATCCAGCCGTCTCCATAGTCCAGCGCCCGTTTGGCAGCGTGAGGCCATCCTCCCCCGACCAGGATCGGTGGGTGTGGTTTTTGCACAGGCTTGGGCCAAGTCATCATCGGCTCGAAGTTGACGTATTTTCCATGATATTCGGCCTTGGAGTTGGTCCAGATCTCACGCATAGCCTCGATCCGCTCTCGGGTCAGGCTCAGGCGCGTCTTGAAGTTAGTGCCATGGTTCTCTATCTCGGCCTGATTCCAGCCGACGCCCGTGCCGAAGATGAAGCGGCCATTCGAGAGATGATCGACCGTCACGACGCTCTTCGCCGTCTGGATTGGATCGCGCTGGGAAACGATACAGATGCCGGTCGCGACTTTCAGCTTCGTGGTCGCAGCGGCAGCGGCGCCTATCAAGGGGAACGGGTCCATGCAGTCGTAATAGCGCTTCGGCAGATCACCGCCAGCCGGGTACTGCGACTCTCGGGCTGCCGGTATGTGGCTGTGTTCCGGGATCCACAAACTCTCGAAGCCGCGGTCCTCTAGAGCCTGGGCCAGTTGGGTAACTGGTAGGGCGTACTCGGTCATAAACATAAGGACGCCGACATCCATCACAAGTTCCTCTGGGTTAAGTTAATTACAGAAAGGTGCCGCAAAATTGCGGTTGGTGTCCAGCGTTTACGCCACCGGTTTCCGTCGGGGCGCGGGACATGGCAAAGTAAAGCCAAGAGAGTCGCGGCCATAGGCGGCAGCGACACCAATGGATTATTTCAACCGGGCACTGACGCACAGCATCACTACAATGTAGGGACGGGGTTCGCCGAAGTTCTGGCCGCCCGCGAGGTCTCGGTGGTGGACGTTGGCAGTTATGTGGCGAAAGACGGTCGTCATGGTGACGATCGACGATATCTTCTGATGTCCCGTACTCTTGATCTAGCTGGCGAGACGACGCGACTCAGCCAAGACAACCCCTGTTTCGAGGGGCTCGCGGTGCGATGAAGCATCGTCTGTACGAGGTGCCCAGCTTTAAACCAGAAACCCTGGCGCGGATGGAGCATGGGCTATTTGAAATCGAAGGCGTCAGCTAGCACCCGCAAAACATTTGGTACTTTCCCATGCCGCCGGAGCGCTTGGGGCGGGTTCGGCGTTATTGGAGAGGGGCCGAGGAGCTGGAAGAGATCTCGCGGCATTGGCAGGAGCACGCCAAGAATGCGGTGGCGGTTTAACAATCGCGCTGAAAACGCCCATCAGCCGTCGCTTTTTCGCGTCGTCGAAATGGCTGACGTGAGTTTAGTGCGGGGGTGGAGGTTTGCGATACATTTGCTCGATATACACGTCGTTGGCGAGCGTCGGCCCTTGAGTTCAAGCTTCTGCCCGCCCTGATCACCCATTGCCGTGGGACTCTAAGGTGATGTCAAGTTGGTCCATCACGACCGCGAGCACATGGGTCTCCCAGGTCGTCAAAGCCTGTCTCCGTTCATAGACATAGGCGTGCCTGTTGTAGATTGCCGCCACTTCCTGGATAGGGCCCGTCTTATGGTTCAGGACCGCATCGGCGATGTGAGGGTGAAAACGCAATTGGATGTCGTGTTAGGAAGGAGAGGGTTGGCGGGTAAGTTTTTTGTGAATGATTTTTCAGTCTATTAGTATGCGCCTATTTTGGTCAAATAGAGACATTTCGAGGCTTGAGAATTCGATCGTCGTGCGTTTCTCAGGCCTTGAGGATTAGTCTGACAATGCTCTGGTAGCGCTTGACTGTGATCCTGTGGGTTGTATCTGTTCACGGTACCGTCACTAGCAGGAAAGCGAAATTTAATGAGCGCGGATGTCGAGGATCGCTGGGTACCGTCCATGACGCTCGAGCGGGTGCAGAAATGTGCAACGGTGCTGGAAGCGATGCGTGCCTATGCGATGGTTCATGTCCATTCGGTTCAGGGCTGGTTGCAGGCCGGACCGAGGGCCGCGATCTGGGCCCTCCTGGATAGCCAGGTCCTGGACGGCGTGGCGGGAGATGTCATGGAGATCGGAGTGTTTCATGGCCGCACCTTCGCTCTGCTGGCGGCATCGCGGCGGCCGGGCGAGCGAGCGATCGCAGTGGATCTTTTCGGCTCCGAGCAACGCCGAAGTACCTTCTTGGCAAACATGAAAAGACTTGGGATCTATGATAGTCAAATGGATCTGTGGGATATGTCTTCGGAGGAATTCGCCAAGAACCCGGGACGCGCCGCGTTGGCCAACCGGATCCGATTTTTGAGTCTGGACGGCGGGCATTCCTATGAGACGGTCATAGTCGATTTGAAGATTTCCGAGACCGCGCTCAACGCGGACGGGGTCGTTGCATTCGACGACTTTTTCAACCCTTGGTATCCAGACGTAACCGCCGCGCTTTTTGATTACCTTAACGGACCGGCGGCGCTAACCCCATTCGCGCTTGCGGTCAATTTCGGCCCCCCTTCGCAGGGCGCTAACAAAATTTTCCTCTGCCGAGAGCCGGCCGCGGATCGTTATCGCGCGGCACTCCGTGGAGCCTTGCGAAGCAATTTGCGCAAGGAGCGGCGCTGGCAAGGCTTCGAGATCGATGTCTTTGACTTCGAAAAGGGCGTGTACAAACTCGACCCCTTGCGCTTGATTGATCCGGCTAAGGCATGACGGGGCACAAATTGGTTTCCAGCGGTTTGTGGTCGCTGAAGAATGCGTCTTGAAAGAGCTGTGGTAAATTTCTTAGATCCACATAGGCGGGTGGGTACCTCGGCTGTTTTTTTTCAAGATCTGCAGCCATCGCGACCAGGACCCGGCTCTCCCAACGCCGCAGTAACACCCAGAACTCGTTCGTTTACCGCCACGCGCCATTTGAAATATCTTCGATGTGCAGTCGATACACTTTTAAACTACAACCCGCGGCAACTGATGGACGGTTGAAGCCCGGTTAGGAGTATAAAGGACCTATTGTCGGATGTGCGGTGACAATCGGGCACAAATTATTTTGTGTGACCATCACATTGTTTATAAACGAGAGGGTTGGCATCACCAACGGCCAGATCCGATTTTTAACCTTCAAAAAATACCTTCGTGTTGGAAGCCACGGTTTACCGGCTCCTGAAGGTACATCACCTGATTACCAACCGGGCCTTCATCGTGATCAAGGCGGCCAAAGAATTCACCGATCCTTGGAAATGACGTTGGCGGCGTTTGGCTGTGACCAAGCCCATGTCCTACCACGACTGCTGTCGGATAACGGGTCCAGCTACATCTCCGGCAATCTTGCCGAATGGCTCGATGCCCGGGAGATGACTCATTTTGGAGGAGCGCCCTATCATCCCCAGACCAGAGCAAGATCGAGCGGCAGAAAGAAGAAGGGCATCAACCCCTGAAAAACATGACCCCGGCGGATGTCTACTTCGGTAGGGGCCAGGAAATCCTTAACGAGCTCGGGCGCATCAAACGGCAGACGCTAGAGCTCCAGCGCTTGCTACGCAGCAAAATCGCCGCATAGTGTCAACCAATCCGACGGGCCAAAACCGCCGGTGAAAACCAGTCCCAAATGTTACGACGAAGCACAGTCCTGAATTGGCGACCGCTCCTGATACTGGTTCCGCCATTTTAGATCGGAGACAGAAAGATGAACAAAGGACGCTTCCAATCATGAGCTGCCGCATAGTACTTGTTCACGCTGGCCTGGTCTCGATCGAGCCGGTTCAGTCTGCCTTTGGTCAACTCTGGCCAGACGCGGAGCCGGTCAATTTGTTGGATGACTCCCTCATGGTCGACCGGGCCAAGACAGAATATCTGACACTGGCGCTATCGGAGCGTATCGCAGAACTGGCCGCCTACGGGCGGGATACCGGGGCTGACGGCATTCTTTACACTTGCTCGGCCTTTGGTCCCGCGATCGAGGCCGTGCAGCGCGGCTCTACCATTCCCGTGCTGAAGCCGAACGAGGCCATGTTCGAGGAGGCGCTCGGCCACGGGCTAGACATTGGCATGGTGGCGTCCTTCGCGAACTCTATTCCGTCCATGGAGCAGGAATTCCGCGACCTTGCCGTTGTAAGAGGTTCGCGAGCGGCCATCCGATCGGTGTGCGTGCCCGAGGCGTTGGCGGCGCTTCAACGCGGCGACACCTTTGCTCACAACGCGTTGCTCGCCAAAGGAGCGATGGAACTGAGAAAGTGCGACGTCATTCTATTAGCGCAGTTCTCAACGTCACGTGCGGCAGACGCGACGCAGGCCGCGGTCGACGCTCCGGTGTTAACCGCCCCTGGAGCGGCCGTCACTAAGATCAAGCGTCTTCTGGCCGGTTGAGTGTTTGAGTTGTGTGTCCGGCGTCAACGCCTTCGAGACAGAATAGGGTTTTGCACAAGGGAGGGTTTTGGTTTCATCGCGGTGACCGTAGGGAACGAAGATGAGAGCACAATCGTCAAGCCAGAAGGCCGCTGATGAGCGGGTTTTTAAGGACATCCGAGGCGCAATCCAGCCGGAAACTGAGTAGTGCCGGGGCCCGCAAAGTCGCCGAATACTCCTTTGGATCGAAGGATCGTGGCGGGACCATCATCGCGTGGAGAAAGGATAACAATTACAGATCAAAAATCCTATGGCACAGAAAGCATGTGATGCCAGTCCTGGACGCGTTGGCGCAAAAAGACGCTTAACGATTAAAGCAGTCTTTGCGCTGACTGCGATCCGTTAATTGAGAATGTCATAATGTCGCGACCCCCTCTTCCCATTGTCCAATAGCAATAGGCGCAGTTTCTCCCAGTAATTTATGGGAAAATTGATAGTAATCATCCGTCATCCCATCGACCGATGTTACGGCGCGCAAGGGACAAGAAAAATCATAAGTGCGCCCATCCCCCATCACTCCGTACAGGTAAGATCGCTGACGTTGGGCCTGTCTTGATATTTATGACCTGTTCGGCAGTTGGAATTAATTCCGCTCTGAAAGTACCATACCAAATTTCAGCCTTTGTAATATCTTCTTCGTGATTGTACTCATGCATTGTGAATCGAGAAATACTAATATCGTCATCCAGTAATTTAACCTGAATAATGCGGATTTCAGTAATTGTTAGTATGATAAGCTTTAAGCATTAACTCTGCTGCATCTTTTGCCGGTAAGCCTTCTACCACACCCACGCTTGCGGCAGCGAAGTTATGCGCCGAAACAATGCCATCCAAATAGGTACTCAATCCGTCGCCGATGCAGGCGCTGTCGGTCGATACTGCCGCTCCAGGAACATTGGTTTTATCCAGAACTGACAAACCGGAAATACCGGATCGATCTTTACAAATTCCGGCATCGCTGCAGATCACTCCAGCCAGATCGAACCGTGAGGAATAGGCAGCAGATGTATGACCAAAGTGTGAGCCGGCACAAACTACACGGCCTTGATATTCCGTTGTGATGAAAGTAACCGAACCCATAGCCATTACTTTGCCATAAATACCGTCGTGGGCCACAACGCAAGGTTTGTATACTTCGGGCAAATGACGCCACCGTTCTAACATGAGACGTGCTGCTTTTTTTATTAGCATGCCATGGGTAATACCCAGTAAACTGGCTCTGTCGTTGGTTCTATCGACGATGCCGTTCTTGTACATGTCTGCTCCATCCGCTATCCGGCAGGACATCGTCTCAGCAGTTGCACCCGGAATGCCTTTGGCTTCTAGTGCAAAGAGACCATTCTCTCCCGCGCGTTCCCTGCCTGGGCCAGCCGCATGACAAATAACTCCCTTGGGGTTTACACGTATCGGCCATCGAATAGATAAAATCCCGCAGAAAGAAGCTCCAACCAGAACGTCGCCGCTGTTGTTTCTGTAATCAGAAAACGTAATGGAATCCATCACTATAATTCGCCCAAATTCATTTTGGGTTACAATCTTTTGTGGTGCGGGAACCTCTTTTATTTCATCCATCAGCTCTCTCCATTAGATAGCATCTTGACCTTGCCGTGGATCGGCCGCGTTCAATCGTCCATCAGGATTGGCGCCGGCGGGGGGCGATAACGCCAAGACGTTAGTCGACCTTGCTCTCTGCGTAGAGCGGCGCGTCATTAGCTAGGGACGTGCCCTTTTCCCAGAACGGGTATTGTAACACCAAGGCTTCCAGGCCTTGCTCGCCCGCGGTCAGGAGCAGCGCGGCTTCGGGAGATTCGACGAAGACACATGACCATTTTTCATAGTTTTGGTCGTCGTACTTTAGGTCCCCATCCATCACCACGTAGTATTGACCACCGCCCAGCGCCGGATCGGGCCCGGTGAAGGTCTCACCCGGACCAAGCCGCAGAACCCAGGCGGCGAGTCCTTGATCCTCCAGAGGGCAGATTTCCTCGAAGGCGGCACCCTTGAATGCTGCCATGGAGTGCTTATCGGAGGCTAGGTCGACATCCCAGGTCAAATTCCGCCGCTTGCCAGATTTCTGGTGCTTGCGGCCCTCGGGGAAAAAGAACGCGCCTGGCTCCGACTGCGCGCGCAGCGTGAAATAGAAGATGCCATCTTCCTCAGCGTTCACTGGTCCATAGCCCGTATAGGCGGCGGCGAAATGGATGCAGACGGGTCGAACCTCATGCTTGCCGAGCATGCCGCTACCCCGGACCACGACTTGATACTGGTCGATGCCATGGAAGTGCGCGGGGATGGTCGAGTTGGGTGACTGTTCCACGAGCAAGGCCTGGGGAGTGTCCCTATCGCTGGTATCAGAGCCGAGATAGTTCGTCCGGGCGTAGAGCAATCCGTTGAAAAGTTTTCCCTCGAAGCGATTAGGCCTCACATCGGCGAATGATTTGGCAAAAATCATGGTGCCTCCAATGGTCGATACGCATTAATGGACCCTCGAGCGATCCAGTTTAGACGATACTCTCACGAAAAATCTAACTCGATGCGTTGATGGGGTGATCTGAGGGGCGCTTTATTCTCGAACTGAGCCGTTAGCCTCATTGCCGCTAGTTTGAGGGTTAGGGGTAAAACGCGATAGAGGGCCACGAGAACTAACCGGCGCCTAATCAGAACGGTGCGTTACTGTGGTAATTAGCTTTATGCTATGAGTGACAGTTCGTTTCAAGTGCATCAAAAGTGTCTACCGTTTTGTGTACCGTAGGCATGTCTTTGACTGCACCCTATTCCTCTACGGTTAAGCCTTGGGTTTTGGCTGTAGTGGGTACCTTAGGTGACGGAGAATAAGTGATCTGAGTATGGAGAAGGTGAAGATATGAGGTGTGGTTAAGGTGGGTTTAGGGATCACTTAAAGCCCCACCTTGTCCTTCACTTAAATGATAGGTCTTCATCCTTAATACATCTTAATACCCTCACCCAGACCATGCCTGGGGTATGGACCATGGGGGTGTGGGGGATGTATATTATTGAGGTGTTACACGGAAGGGGTTAGCTCATAGCTAACGCTATTTTACTACCTACCATCACAGGCACAGCCAGGTAGCTTCCTGCATGCTAGCTGCACTGGCGGCGGTGCGCACCTTTCATTAGGAACGAAAAGAACAACTGAATGGGCCAGGATAAGGACTCGACCATCTCGATCTTTCTCGTCTTTGGGGTGATCATAGTTGGCGCAATCGCTCTCTTCGCACGGATCAGAGAACAGCGATCGCGTAAAGCCGACTGACCCGATCAACCACGCGATCCAAAAGCATGACGCGCTGGATGCAGCTCGCTTAGAGCCAGGGACATGTCACGAGGTTGATGAACTTTGGCGGCGTGCCGGCGCGCCAAGCAAGGCTCTAGCAGACGAAAAAGTATACGCTGAAATCGTCCTAACATGTATGGATGAAAGCTCGACCATGACCCCTGAGGGTCTCCGCGCCCAAGCCTACGCGTTATGTTCCCTCTCGCCGCCGCTCTGTGGGTCACCCAAATCGTCAACGGTAACAAGGGCATCCACATCATGCTGCCCAAATCCGCACTATAGGAGAAAAGCCATGCTGAAAACTCAAAATCGCTATCCCTATTCGAGCCTGCCATCACGGCCCAAATATGAGTGGCCGAATGGCGCCAAGGTCGCGGTCTATGTCGCGATGAATGTCGAGGCCTTCAGCTATGGCGAGGGTAAGGGCGCGGTAATCGCGCCACCAGAACAGGCTCAGAGCGACAGTGTCTACTCTTGGCGCGATTACGGTAATCGAGTCGGCTTCTGGCGGCTGATGGACATGTTCGATGATCTCGACATCCCGGCCGAGCATCAAATCAATGCCGCGCTTTATGATTTCTACCCCGATATCCCGGAACGTATCCGAGACCGCGGCGATGAATTCCTGGGACACGGCTACACCAACTCCGATGCCCAGGGAACTTTACGCGAGGACCTAGAACGTGAAATGATCAAACGAACAACCCAGACGATTACCGAGCATGAAGGAACGCCGCCGCTCGGTTGGATGAGCCCTTGGTTGTCGAACAGTTCCGTGACCTTGGATCTTCTGCAGGAGACCGGTTACCGCTACGTCATGGACTGGACCATGGACGACCAGCCGGTATGGATGAAGACTCGATCCGGCCGTATCCTGTCGATGCCTTATCCGATCGAAACCAATGATAACCGAGGTATCACTTGGTATCGGTACAGTTCGGCGCAATTCACCGACATGATTATCGACTGTTTCGACGAGATGCTGGAACAATCGGATCGTGATGGACGTCCGATGGTTTGCCCGATCTCGCTACACCCGTTCGTGGTTGGGAGACCCTACCGGATCCGCGAATTGCGCCGGGCCTTCGAGCACATCCTGAAGCAACGCGATCGGATCTGGCTCACGCGACCAGGCGACATCTGCCGCCATATCGAGAGCCTACCGGAAGGCACGGTCCCGGGAAGCTAAATAGCAGAGCAAACAATACGCCTTCCGTGAGATAGACCTGCAGAAGTTCGCCAAGCTTGAGTTAGAGCGGTTGAAAGTTAGAGCTACCAGCTAGGTGGGCGGGATATCTAATCCTCTTATATATACCTAATTAAGAAGAGCCCTCTCGCCTTGGGGGCTCGGGTCTCTTCTAATATGCATACCCATAAGGAACAGCAGCCTTAACTCATCATCAGGACCAGAAGGTCCTATTCAATGATATCAAATAAGGTATCTAACTAAGCTCTATATCAGTCAGGAGAGGTCGGCTGCTCAGGCGAGTTCATGCCAACTACGCGCCCTATGTCGATTATTATGCGTTGCGAGCTAATGATCCGGCGAACACACCGCCGCAGGATGTGTGGGCGCGGGAAAACCTCTGAGAAAACGCGGGGAGGTCGGGTTAATGAAGATAGAACGGGCAGAGTTGAGCGTCATCGGGCCGGAGACCAAGCGTTATACTTGGTCCCATGACTTGCCGGAGCAGTTTCAGAGCGTAACGATCCTGCGCCTGTTCACCGACGATGGTGTCGAGGGGATTGCTGGGGTCTGGAACGCGGCCAGCTATGACTATGACCGCTACACCGCCGAATGCCTGCGGCACCTGATGCCGATTGTCATCGGTCGTGACCCGCGAGAACACACTGAACTGATGTTCGATCTACGTCCTAGGGTCTGGCCTTTGCCGCCTGGAGCCATGGCGCTACTTGATATTGCGCTCCTCGACATTGCCGGTAAGCTTGCAAACCAGCCCTTGTATAAATTGCTGGGCGGGACCATCGATCGGATACCCTCCTACGCCAGCACGCCGATGTATGAGGATGTCGCGGCGTATCTGGACAAGATTGTCGAATTCCTGGAGCAGGGGTTTCGTGCCGTGAAATTCCACACCTGGTGTATCGCCGAGGATGATTTGGCGTTGGCCCACGAGGCCCGTAAACGCTTTCCCGACGTAACTTTCATGCTCGACGCCGAAAACAATTACCGCGTAGATGACGCGCTGGTCGTGGCCAAGGAGCTTCACGCGCTCGGTTTCGAGTGGTTCGAGGCACCGCTTCATGACAGCGACCTCGAGGGATATCGAAAGATCGTCGCCGGGTCGGACATTCCCATCGTCCCATCTGGCAACTGGGTCCAGGACCTCTCTCTTTTCGAGGAATGCCTGCGCACCGGTGTCTGGAGCCGGAGCCGGGCCGACATCTGCATCATGGGCGGTATTACGCCGGCGCTGGAGGCGATGCGGGCCTCCGCGCGCGCGGGCATGCGGTGCGAGCTGATGTCTTGGGGCTACACGTTAGCCCAGGCGGCTAATTTGCATGTGATGTTGGCAGCCGGGAATTGCAGCTATTTCGAACAGTCACTTCCTTATGATCTGTTCGAATATGGCTCGCGCACTCTTATCCGTACAGAGGTCGACGGCAGTGTCACCGCACCAAGCGCGCCGGGGCTTGGCGTCGACGTCGATTGGGAGGCGATGGCCGCGAAGACTGTGTATTCGTTGACCTGCGACAGAACAGGGGTCCGTTAACGTCATGGCTAATGCAGCGGGACAGAAGCGTGAATTGATCGAGGTAATGTCGAATTAGATACCTTATTAAGAAGAGCCCTCTCGCCTTGGGGCTTGGGTCTCTTCTAATATGCATACCCATAAGCAACAGCAGACCTAACTCACCATCAGGACCAGAAGGTCCTATTCAATGATATCAATAAGGTATCTAACTAAGCTCTATATCAGTCAGGAGAGGTCGGCTGCGGTCCTTGGGTATGTTCACCGACAAGGTTCAGCAAACTCAGGAATATAATCACGCCGCCGCTGCTGAGCGTATCAATGATAAAATTCAGGCCATGCGATTGCAGGGAGCCGGGTCCGTGACGCACTGCTGACCTGGCTCGCGATGGATGGTGCGTGGGCGGACGCGTAGTCTCCAATACCCCCTCTTTTAACGACCCTGGGCCCGGAGCGGGGCTACAACAAAGACATGGGGTCCGAGGCTATCGCCTCAATTTTTTTATTCAAAACCTGTAAAGCCCCCGTTCTATGTACCACTTTCTGATAGGGTCTCGGGCATCGGTGGACGCATGTTCAGAGCCTGATGCGGGCGGATGTGATTGTACTGTTTCAGCCAAGTTTCGATGACGATTTGAGCCTGTCTGATTGATGTGAACCACTCTGCATTGAGAACCT
>Ga0209501_10002925_pt1 | contig 17526 bp, 17 predicted proteins | sample ArcticOcean_MG_C_4_FD_187434 | JGI IMG/M metagenome (GOLD analysis project Ga0209501, IMG submission 187434) | Marine microbial communities from western Arctic Ocean - ArcticOcean_MG_CB4_134 (SPAdes) (version 2) | ecosystem: Environmental > Aquatic > Marine > Oceanic | place: Arctic Ocean...
GGCGAATTGCGCGACGATTGCGACGGCCTCGACGCCCTGCTCTCGCATATGTGGGCCTGCACTTTGACCGGTGCGCCCAAGCCAGCGGCGATGCAGCGAATCGAAGACCTGGAAAACTCAGCCCGCAATTGGTACGGGGGCTGCGTCGGCATGTTGCTCTTCGACGGCCAAGTCAACACCGGCATTACCATTCGCACGGCGCACCTCAAAGACGGCGTCGCCAGCGTGCGCGCCGGCGCTACCTTGCTGTGCGACTCTGACCCCGACGAAGAAGAGCGCGAGACTCGTACCAAAGCCGAGGCCTTCATCAGCGCCATTCTGGGCCAGGCCCCCGCTAGCCAGGAAAAGCGGGTGCCTCTGCCGCCGAGCGGTCGGGGCAAGCGGGTGCTCTTCGTCGACAATCGCGACTCCTTCGTGCATACCCTCGGAGATTACGTACGCCAGACGGGGGCCGATATCGTCACCGTGCGCGCCGGCTTTCCAGAGCGCATCTTCGACGAAGTCGATCCCAGTCTAGTTTTTATTTCTCCGGGGCCAGGCACACCGGCCGAATTGGGTGTGCCCGCATTGGTGCGCCAGTGTCTCGAGCGCCAATTGCCTGTTTTTGGCGTATGCCTGGGATTGCAGGGCATGGTAGAAGCCTTCGGCGGACAATTGGCAGTACTCGCTTATCCAATGCATGGTAAAGCGTCGCTGGTCCACTGCCAACCAGAAGGCATTCTCGAAGGGTTTCCGCGCCAGTTTGTCGCCGGACGGTACCATTCGCTCTATGCCCAGCCCGACGAATTACCCGAGTGTTTTCGCGTTTTGGCGCGCACCGAAGACGAGGTGATCATGGCAATTGAACACCGCGATTATCCGGCCGCCGCAGTGCAGTTTCATCCCGAGTCTATCCTCACCCTCAAAGACGATTTAGGGTTGCGGCTTATTGCCCAAGTTATTGGCAAATTGGCGCAGTAGGATTTTATGATTAACCGATGATTCTGGTACTTGATAATTACGATTCATTTACCTACAATTTGGTGCAGTATCTACGCACCGCAGCCGAGGTACAGGTCTATCTGAACGATGCCATTGATCTAGACGGAATTGCTGCCTTGGGTCCCGAAAAGATCGTTATTTCCCCAGGACCGAAAACCCCGAATCAGGCCGGTATTAGCCTGGATCTGCTACGTCGCTTTGCCGGGGTTATTCCCCTTCTGGGCGTGTGTTTAGGACACCAGGCTATTGGGCATATTTTTGGCGCGCGCATTGTGCGCGCGCCGCAGATCGTGCACGGTAAGACCTCGGTGGTACACCACGATGGCCGCACCATCTTTGCCGGTTTATCCGATCCTTTTGCGGCTATGCGCTACCATTCATTAGTGGTGGAGCGCGACAGTCTGCCGGCCTGCCTAGAGATTTCGGCTGTAACCGAGGACGATGTGATTATGGGACTGCGCCATCGCCAATATCCAATAGAAGGGGTGCAATTCCATCCCGAGTCTATTCTCACCCCGGAGGGCGAGAAATTGCTGGGGAACTTCCTCCGGATCTAAAGGAGAGCAAACCGTGATACAGCAAGCTATACAGCATCTTATCGAGCGCCGCGACCTGAGCCAGGACGAGGCGCAGCAAGTCATGAATCAGATCATGAGCGGCGAGGCCACAGACGCCCAAATTGGCGCTTTCCTCATCGCCCTGCGCTGCAAAGGCGAGACGGTGGACGAGATTGCCGGTTGCGCCCAGGTCATGCGCCAAAAAGCCACGCCCATCCACACCGAGCGCCAACCCATCGTCGATACTTGCGGTACGGGCGGCGATGGCTCCGGTACTTTTAATATCTCTACCACCGTCGCTTTTGTAACCGCCGGCGCCGGCCTCTGCGTCGCCAAACACGGCAATCGCGCCATGTCGAGCAAATGCGGTTCGGCCGACGTGCTGCTCGCCCTGGGGGTCAATATCGAAGCGGATGCGGCAAAGGTTGGCCAATGCCTGGATGAGGTGGGCATTGGTTTCCTCTTTGCACCCATGCTGCACGGGGCCATGAAATACGCCATCGGCCCGCGCCGCGAAATTGGCACGCGCACGGTCTTTAATGTGCTGGGACCGCTGACCAACCCGGCCGCAGCCCGGCGCCAACTCATTGGCGTCTACGCCGCCGAACTGACCGAGAAACTGGCCGGCGTGCTCCAGGGGCTGGGTTCGGAGCGCGCTTTTGTAGTACACGGCAGCGACGGTCTCGACGAGATTACGCTGACCGGCACTACGCAAATTAGCGAATTAAACGACGGCACCATCTCCACCTACCAAGTGAACCCCGGAGATTTTGGTTTACAAACGGCACCCGCCGGCGCCCTGCAAGGCGGCGACGCCGCAGAAAACGCGCAAATCCTGTTGCAAGTCTTACAGGGAGAAGAAGGCCCGCGCCGCGACGTGGTTTTACTCAACGCCGCCGCCGCTATTGCCGCCGGCGGTGGAGCCGAGACCTTGGCGGAAGGGGTGGAAAAAGCGCGCCAGGCCATAGACTCGGGACAGGCGCACGAAACGCTCGAAAACTTAAAACGCCTAAGCGCCACCTAGGAATCACATGGCCAATATCTTAGCAGAGATTGCCGCATACAAACGCGAGTTCGTCGCCCGCGCCAAGTACGAGAACTCGCTTACAGACATAAAACACGCGGCCCAAGACACCGCCGCTCCGGCCGACTTCGCCGCGGCTTTGCAGCAGGATGGTATCGCCCTCATCGCCGAAGTCAAGAAAGCCTCGCCCTCCAAGGGGGTCATTCGCGCCGACTTCGACCCCGAACGCATTGCCGCCACCTATGCCGAAAACGGCGCCCGGGCGCTTTCGGTACTGACGGATGAAGCTTATTTTCAAGGGTGTGATGCCTATTTGCAGCTAGCGCGCCAGGCGGCGCAATTGCCGGTGCTGCGCAAGGACTTCACTATCGACGAATACCAGGTCTACCAGGCTCGGGTCATCGGCGCCGACGCCATCTTGCTCATTGTCGCCCTGATGGACGGCAGCCAATTGGAGGACTATCTGGGCCTGGGTAGCGAATTAGACCTGAGCGTTTTAGTCGAAGTACACAGCGCCACAGAGTTGCAGCGCGCCGAGGCTGCCGGTGCCACCTTAATCGGCATCAATAACCGCGATCTAACGACGTTTAATACGACGCTGGACACCACCTTCGACCTCTTAGAGCACATGCCGCAAGAGGTTACCACTGTGAGCGAGAGCGGCATCAACCAACGCCAGGATGTCGAGCGCCTGGAAACAGCCGGCATCGACGCCATCCTGGTCGGTGAGTCCCTCATGCGCGAAACCGACATCGGTGCCAAAGTGAGAGAATTGTTAGGAACCGAATGATTGCACCAGATCTTCTAGCGGCCGTCGCAGTCGATACGACAACGGCGGAAATTATATGAGCAAAAAACGCGTATTCTCCGGCGTCCAGCCTTCCGGCAGTCTCCATATTGGCAATTACATCGGCGCCATCCGCAATTGGGTCGAGGATCAGGACCAATTCGAAAACATCTTCTGCGTCGTCGACCAGCACGCCATCACCGTCGACTACGACCCCGACGAATTGCGCGCCAATACGCGCGAAGTCGTCGGCCTCTACCTGGCTTGCGGCCTCGACCCAGACAAATCGACCCTCTTCGTGCAGTCCCACATTCCCGAACACACCGAATTGGCCTGGCTGCTCAACTGCCTCACCCCTATGGGTTGGTTAGAGCGCATGACCCAGTTTAAGGAAAAATCCGGCGACCAACGCGAACGCGTCAGCGCTGGCCTCTTTATCTACCCGGCGCTCATGGCCGCCGACATCCTGCTCTACCAGACCCACCAGGTGCCAGTGGGCGACGACCAGAAACAGCACGTCGAACTGACGCGCGACATTGCCGAACGTTTTAACCGCCACTTTGGCGACGTCTTTGTCGTGCCCCAGCCGCTCATCCGCGAGGTCGGCGCCCGCGTTATGGGGCTAGACGATCCGACCCGGAAAATGTCCAAATCGATCGAAGGCCAGCACCACAGCATTGGCTTGTTAGACGACCCCAAAAAGGTGCGCAAGACTATCATGCGGGCGGTCACCGATTCGCAGACCGAAATCGTCTTTGATGCACAGCGGCCGGGCGTCTTCAATTTGCTGACCATTTACCAGACGCTCTCGGGCCAGGGCCGCGAGGAGATCGAAGCGCAGTTCGCCGGCAAGGGCTATGGCGACCTCAAAGGCGCCGTGGCCGATCAGGTCCTGGCCACCCTGGAACCGATACAGGCGCGCTACCGCGAAGTGACTGAAGACCCGGCGTATATCGACGGCTTGCTCGAGCAGAGCGCGGCCAAACTGCGTCCCATCGTAGACGGCACCATGGATCGGGTGCGCCGAGCCATGGGGCATCGTTAGAGGAGGGCATAGGCAATGGACTTAAGCCAGTGGCGCGCCCGCATCGACACCGTCGACCAGATTTTGGTCGACCTGCTCAACCGGCGCATGAGCTACGCCCTAGAGATTGGCAAACTCAAAAGCGCACATAGCCAACCGGTGCGCGACCCGAAACGCGAACAAGCCGTTTTAGACGCAATTAAAACGTACAATGACGGCCCTATTAGCGACCAGGCTTTGGAGGAAATCTTCATCCGAGTCATGGCCGAGGCCCGCAGTCTCGAAGCAGAGTGAAAACAAATCCACTCGCACGTCCACTGACTTAAGTACAGGAGTATATTCGCCTTCTTTAATCGCATCGCAATCATCGGGGTAGGCCTGATCGGCGGCTCTATGGGTCTGGCTCTCAAACGCATCGGTTCCAAGGCCCGCATTGTCGGCGTCAGCCGCGCCGAGACCATCGACCAGGCCCTAGCCCTTGACGTCATCGACGAAGGTTGGACCTACGAACAATTGGACCAGGCCCTGGCCGGTGCCGACCTAGTTTTTCTGTGCACACCGATCGGACGCATTCTCGAACTATTACCGGAAGTAGCTCGCTGCGCCGCGCCGGGCGCTCTGATCACCGATGTGGGCAGTACCAAACGCCGCATTGGCGCCGCAGCCAGCGCCTGTCTGCGGTCGGATCTGCACTTTATTGGCGGTCATCCCATGGCCGGTTCGGAAAAAGCCGGGGTGACAGCAGCCGATCCCTTCCTTTTCCAGAATGCCATTTATATTCTGGTGCGAGGAGCGGCAGTGCCCGAAGATATCTATAGCGCCTTTGCGGCGCTGCTACAGCAAATAGGCGCCAAAGTGCTGGAGCTGGCCGACGACGTACACGACGAGGTGGTGGCCGCCATCAGCCATTTGCCGCAGATCATGGCCACCTCCCTGGTCGAGATGGTGGGGCGGATGAACGAAGAAAACAGTTATTTCTTGTCGTTGGCCGCCGGCGGTTTTCGCGATTTGACCCGCATTGCCTCCAGCCCTTTCGGTCCGGTTTGGGCCGGCATTTGCACCACTAACGCAGACCAGATTGGCGCTATGATCGACCGCTATATCGACGTTTTGCAAGATCTGCGCGCGCGCCTCGAAGAGCCTAGCCTGGCCGCAGATTTTGCCTACGCCAACCAGGTCCGCAATTCGATTCCACGCGATGCCAAGGGTTTTCTCCACACCCTATTCGAAATCATCGTCGTCGCCGAAGACAAACCAGGAGTCATCGCCGAAATCGCCAACGCCCTGAGCCGAGAGCAGATCAACATCAACGATATCGAAATCATGAAGGTGCGCGAAGGCATAGGTGGCACCATCCGCCTCGGCTTCGATGCCGAAACCGCCGCCGAACGCGCCCTAGAAATTCTCAACGAGTGTGGCTACCAAGCCCGCCGCCCCTGATTTGAGCAAAACATGGAACAAACCATAGGCCCGGCGCGCAAACTCACCGGTGAGGTCCTGGTCCCCGGTGAGTTAGAACCGGCGGAAAAGAATCTAGTGCTGGCGACCTTGGCCAGCGGCGAGAGCCGCGTCCAGAATGTGCCTCCGACTATAGAGCCCCTGATGGTCGTATTAAAGACCTTAGGGGCTGAGATACGGCGACAAAAGAACGACTTGATTGTCCAGGGCAAGGGATTGCGCGGTTTTCAGGCGCACGAGAAAAGGGTCGACCTCGATCCTCTGCACCAGGATACCGCCTTAATGCTGATTGCCTTGCTGGCCGGACAGTCGTTTGCCAGCCAATTCAAACCCGGCCGCCACCGCGACGCAGTCGAAGCGCTGCTGCAATTGCTCGCCCCCATGGGCATAGAACGCCCAGACGAAGATACGATCAGCGTCGGCGGCAAAGAGGATCTGCAAGGCGTCGAGCACGGGCCACTAGACCTGTCTTTGGGGCATAAACTGGCCCTGCTGATAACTGGACTGTACGCTGAGGGCGTCACCCGTTTTCTCGAAGCACTTAAGAGCCGCGACCGCGTCGCCTACTATCTGCGCCAACGCCAGGTCGCAGTCGAGCGCACCCGGCAGGAAGATGGCGAGCACTACCTGGTGTCTGTAGAAGGGGGCCAGGTACTAGAGCCGCTAACGGTAGAAATTCCCGGGCAATTGTCCCTAGCCTATCCCTTTATTGTCGCCGCCCTGAGTCTGAAAGGTTCGGCGTTAAAACTGCGGCGCCTGATGGTGCGTTCAGAGAACCGCGCTTTCCTCGATATGGTGCGCCAATTGGGCGCCCCGATCGAATTGGAGGAGGCCGGCGACGGCACGACCGACTTGATGGTACGTGCTGGAGCGGTGAAATCGACGCGCATCGCCGGCCAACGCAGCGAGAAAGTAGTAGAGCACATCGCCTTGCTAGCCGTGCTGGCCACCCAGGCTGCAGGCCAGTTTGTCATCCGCGACATCGACCATCTGCGCCGCGGCGACTACGACTTTGTAGCGCACTTGGTTGAGCTCTTGCGCCAGCGCGGCGCCAAAGTCGGCGAGTTCCCCGAAGGCCTGGTCGTCGACGGAGGTTTGCCATTGAGCGGCGGTCTCATCGACGCCAAAGGCGATCTAGGATTGGTGCAAGCCTTTGCGGTCGTGGGTTTGTTGGCCGAAGAGGAAATGACCATCCAGGGAGCGGAATGCCTGGACGACGTCTACCCGAATTTTTTCGCCGCGCTTGAGGCGGTCAAAGAAACTAGGAAATCACGCGCCCGCGGTTGAGGCCGCGGTTTTTCCGAAAGGATCTTGCCATGCGAGGTTTGTTCAGAATGTTTGTGTTATTGGCAGTTGTCTTCGCCGGCGGTGTGGTACTCATCCGCCTACTCTACGATGTATCATGGCGCGAGAGTTTAGAAATAGCCAACCAATTTGTCGAGGACCTGGTCGGTTGATCTCGGGCACGACGCAGGTACTGGGGGTCATCGGCCATCCAATAGAGCACACTTCTTCGCCAGCTATGCACAACGCCGCCCTCGAGGCGCTGGGATTGGACGGCGTCTACGTCGCCTTCCACGTGCCACCCGACGGACTCGAACGGGCCATTGCCGGCATGCGCGGTCTAGAAATTGGCGGACTCAATGTCACCGTCCCTCACAAAGTGGATGTCATGGCGCACCTGGACGAGATTTCTGCGGAAGCCCAGGCCATCGGCGCTGTAAACACCATCGCCAATCGCGACGGCCGGCTCAGCGGCTATAACACCGACGCCTACGGAGTGATGGAAAGTCTGCGCCAGGAGGGCGGCATGGAGCGCTTACCCGCTACCGTGGCGCTTTTGGGCGCCGGGGGAGCGGCGCGCGCCATTCTCTACGCTCTCTTGCAACGCCAGGAAATGGAAGAAATTGTGCTGCTCAACCGCACAGTGGAAAAAGCCGAGGCGCTGGCCGCCGATCTCGATCCCAATGGCACCAAGGTCCGGGTGGGAAGCCTGGATGGCCAAGCTTCCCTGCACCAGGCCGGCTTGCTTATAAACTCGACTTCTGTGGGCATGCATCCCAACACCGAGGCGTCTCCGGTAGAAGAGATCGACGCCTGTTTGCACGACGGCATGCTGGTGCTCGACATTGTTTACAAACCTTTAGAAACGACGTTAATGCGGCAGGCTAAAAGTCGCGGCGCCAGGGCGCTAAATGGATTGGGCATGTTGGTGTTTCAGGGAGCGCGGTCGTTTGAGATTTGGACGGGGGAGAAACCACCGACGGATGTAATGCGGCACGCAGCGTTGCAACGATTTAGCAAATAAAAAAGATAACGATGCAGAAATAGCAAACTACATGACTATACGACAATTACTCGAAGAACATCTTTCTGCTGCACTGCAAGCTGCCGGAGCACCAGCAGGGACGCCGGCGCTGGTTGGTTTGGCAACGCGCCCGGAGTTCGGCGATTACCAGGCCAATGGGGTCATGGCGGTCGCCAAACGACTCAAGACCAATCCGCGACAATTGGCCGAGCAGGTCATTGAAGAATTGGATTTGCAGGATTTGGTAGAAAAAGTCGAAATTGCCGGGCCGGGTTTTATCAACATCACCCTCGCTAGCGAGCTACTCACTGCCCACCTGAGCAAAGCCCTGGCCGACGAGCGCCTCGGCGTCGAAGGCGCCGAGCCAGTCCAGAAAATTGTCGTCGACTATTCGGCCCCCAACTTGGCCAAAGAAATGCACGTGGGGCATTTGCGCACCACCGTTATCGGTGATACGTTGGTACGCGTGCTGGAATTTCTCGGCCACGACGTGACACGGCACAATCACGTCGGCGATTGGGGCACCCAATTTGGCATGCTCATCGCCTATATGGACCGTCTGGAAGCAGAGGGCGGCGCTACTCTTGCTGCCGAATTGGGCGATTTGGAGAAATTTTACCAGGCCGCCAAGCAACTCTTCGACGAAGATAGTGAATTTGCCGATTTGGCCCGGCAGAACGTCGTTAAATTGCAAGGTGGGGATGAACACTGTTTGCGCCGCTGGCAGCACTTTATCGATGAATCGCTACGCCACTGCCAGCAGGTCTACGAACGGCTGGGGGTTACGCTAAGCGCAGCCGATGTGAGGGGAGAGAGCGCCTACAACGACGAACTGCCGAAGGTGGTCGAGGCGCTGCGCGAAAAAGGATTATTGACCGAGTCGCAAGGGGCACAGTGCGTCTTTCTGGACCAATTCAAGAACAAAGAGGGCGATATCCTACCCGTCATCGTGCAAAAGTCGGACGGGGGTTATTTATATACCACCAGCGATTTGGCGGCCCTGCGCTACCGCGCCCAGGTTTTGCGGGCCGACCGCATCCTCTACGTCGTCGATGCGCGTCAGGAACTGCATTTGCAGCAAGTTTTCGCCACCGCGCGCGCTGCCGAATTCGCGCCTGTGCAGACATCCATAGAACACCATTCGTTTGGCATGGTCAAAGGCGAGGACGGCAAACCGTTCCGCACCCGCCAAGGCGGCACTGTCAAACTCATGGAATTGCTGCAGGAAGCCGAACAGCGCGCCTTCGACTTAGTCGGCGAGAAGAGTCCCGACCTGCCCGAAGCAGAGCGGCGCCAGGTCGCCCGTGCCGTGGGCATTGGCAGCGTCAAATACGCCGACCTATCACTCAACCGCACCACCGACTACATTTTCAGTTGGGACACTATGCTGGCGCTAAACGGCAATACAGCGCCGTACCTGCAATACTCCTACACTCGCGTGCAGAGCATTTTCCGCCGCGGTGAACTGGACGGGGCGGCGCTGGACGCCCCCCTGCTCATTGTCGAACCAGCGGAACGCGCCCTGGCCGTCAAACTGGCACAATTCGCCGAAGCCGTCGAGATCGTGGCACGCGATTGTTATCCCAATCTGCTGTGCAATTACCTCTACGAATTGGCCGAAACCTTTATGAAATTTTACGAATCCTGTCCCGTGCTCAAAGCCGACGAGCCGACGCGCACCAGCCGCCTGCTGCTGTGCCAGCTCACCGCCCGAACTATGCAGACGGGGTTGGGCCTGCTGGGCCTGGAAACAATCGAAAGGATGTAAGAGATGGAGCGCGAAGCGTCCCCGTGAAAAAGCCCATTTTCCTTACCGGTTTCATGGGCACCGGCAAGACCCGAATCGGCTCTTTGCTGGCCCGGCGCCTAAAACGCGTCTTTATAGACACCGACCAACTCATTGAGGCGCAGAGCGGCAAGACCATACCCGAGATCTTTGCCGAGGACGGCGAAGCGCACTTCCGCGGCCTCGAACACGATTGCGTCGTCCAGGCGGCCACTGTACCCGATGCCGTCGTCGCCCTGGGCGGAGGCGCCATCATCCAGGACAAAAACTGGCAGACCATCCGCCGGGCCGGCGTGCTGATTTGCTTGGAGGCAGATGTAGAGACCATTCTCGAACGCGTTGGCCGCAAGGAGGACCGCCCCCTGCTGGCCGGCCTGGACGCGGCCGGAAAAAAAGAGAAGATACACCGCATGCTGGAAGAACGCGCCCGGTACTACGAGCGGGCACATATCCAGTTGCACACCAACAACGACGAAGCGGCCGAAGTGGCCGTCGACCGTTTGATCGAATTATTGGAGTACTGGGATGCAAACCGTACAAGTAGGACTTGAAGACCGCGGTTACACCATAGAGGTGGGACACGACATTATGGCACAGCTGGGCGCCTATTGCACCCCCCTGCAATTGGGCCGCCAGGTGGCCGTGCTAACCGACAAGCACGTGGCCGGTCATTACCTAACAACGGTCAGCGCCAGTTTAAAAACCGCTGGCTACGAGGTACTCGAAGTCATCTTTGACGGCGGCGATGGTGCCAAGCATCTGCAGACCATGGACGCCATCTTTGGCCAATTGATCGAAGCCGAACTCGACCGCAGCGCCTGGATTTGCGCCTTGGGCGGCGGCGTGGTTGGCGATATGAGCGGTTTTGTGGCCGCCACTTTCCTGCGCGGCATTGCCTATGTACAAGTGCCCACCACCATCGTTTCCCAGGTAGACGCCAGCATTGGCGGCAAGACCGCGGTCAATCACCGCCTCGGCAAAAACCTCATCGGCGCCTTCCACCAGCCGCGCCTAGTCTATATAGACACCGCAGCCCTGCACAGTCTGCCGCGCCGCGAATTGGTGGGTGGCCTGGCCGAAATCGTCAAACACGCCCTCATCCGCGACGCCGAACTCTTCGCTTTTCTCGAGGAGCATATCGAAGACATCGTCGAGCGCCGCCTCGACGCGCAAGAGCTCGACTGGCTCATCGCCCGCAACGTGCAAATCAAAGCCACCGTGATCGAAGCCGACGAAAAGGAAGGGGGCCTGCGCGCCATCCTCAACTATGGTCACACAGTCGGCCACGCCATCGAAGCGGCAGCAGAATACCAGTACCGCCACGGCGAGGCAGTAATTCTGGGCATGATCGCCGCCGGCCAGATCGCTGTGGCGCGCAACCTATGGCCACAGGAGGCGCGGCGCCGACAAGATGACTTGCTGGCGCGCCTCGGCATCCCCCAAGGCCTCACCGCAGTGTCGGTCGAGCGCATCGTCGAACGCACCCACGCCGACAAGAAACGCGTCGGCGGCAAATCCAAATTCATCCTCCCCCGCCAGATCGGACGCGTCGAAATCATCGAAGGTATCGACGATGACGAAGTGCGGGCGAGTGTCGAGTACGTCCAGAAAAATCACCCTTAATTTCATATGGTGTACCTTTATCTCCATATGCTAGGCTTATTTTATGAGTACTGAAACGTCCCAGAAAGTCCACCTAGTCAGCCTCGGCTGCCCCAAAAACACGGTGGACTCCGAACGCATGATCGGCCTACTCCAAGGCAATGCCTACCAGATGACCGATGATCCCGCAGACGCCGACGTCGTCATCGTCAACACCTGCGGTTTCATCGAACCTGCCAAAGAGGAATCCATCGAAGCCATTTTGGCGGCCCATCGTCTCAAAGAAGAAGGCAAGTGCAAGGGCGTCATCGTCACCGGCTGTTTGGCGACGCGCTACGAGGAAGAACTGAAGAGCGAACTCATCGAAGCCGACCAGATCCTCACCATAGAGGAGGAGAAGGACATCGTTCGCCACGTCGACCAGACCCTCGAACGCAGCCGCAGCCACTACCTCACCGATCCGCCGCGCGCCACCCTGACGCCGCGCCACTGGTCCTATCTGCGCATCTCGGACGGCTGCGACCACAAATGCGCCTTCTGCGCCATTCCCGCCATCCGCGGCCGCCATAAGAGCGAACCCGTCGAGGACCTGGTTGCCGAGGCCACGCGCCTGGCCGCCACCGGCGTGCGCGAATTGGTGCTGGTTTCGCAGGACTCGGTGCGCTACGGCGCCGACCTCTACGGACGCCCCCAATTGGTGCCGCTCATGCACCAGCTCGCCGAGGTCGAGGGCATAGACTGGATCCGCCTGATGTACACCTACCCAGCCTTCTGGACTGAAGAAATGATCGAATTTTACGCCACCTGCAATAAAGCCTGCGCCTACATCGATATGCCACTGCAGCATATTGCCGACCCCGTATTGCAGCGCATGAAGCGCGCCACTACCAAACAAAAAACCATCGACCTATTGGCACGCCTGCGCCAGCGCCTGCCCGGCGTCGGCCTGCGCTCTTCCTTTATTTTGGGTTTTCCCGGCGAGACCGAGGACGACTTTGCCGAATTGCTCGACTTTGTCGAAGCGACTCGCTTCGACCACGTCACTGGTTTTCTCTATTCGCCCGAGGAGGGCACATCGGCCTACGGTTTGGATGGCGAGCTGCCCGAAGAAATAAAAGAGCAGCGCTACAGCCGCCTCAGCCAATTGCAGGAACGCGTCTCTGCCGAAATCAACGACGAACTGGTCAACAGCCGCCAGATCGTGCTGATCGACGACCAGGACGATGAAGGTACCTACCTGGGCCGCATGGAACGCGACGCCCCCGAAATCGACGGCCAGGTGCTCGTTTTTGGCGCCGCCGAAACAGGTAAATTCGTCGAGGTAGAAATCACCGACGCCTACGCCTACGAACTGCATGCCCAGGTCGTGGGCACACCCTATTAATTATGAACCAAAAAAAAAATCGTCCCACGCGCATAGATATAGACGCCGCCGAATTGGTGATTATTTGGAAGGACGGCAGCGAGAGCCGCTCTAACCTAGTAGATCTACGCAAAAATTGTCCCTGTGCCACCTGCCGCGAATTGCGCCAGCAGGAAGAGCCAGCCGCCGATTCCTTAGAGCTGAACCTGCTCAGCGATACAGCCATCACGGCCACGGCGCAGGCGCAGAGTTTCGATTATGTGGGGCGCTACGGCATCCGCATCAATTGGGCCGATGGGCACAATTACGGCATTTATACTTTTGCTTCTTTTAGGCAAGAGGACGAAGAGGGTACAGAATAGTTCTAGGGCGAATGGACACTCGCCACCTTGCGCTCACCGGGAGCTCGCGCCACCCATAGCTCCAACATCAACAACACCAACGCCAACAAAATAAACTCGCGCCACAATTCTCTCCCATAGCGATTGCTCATAACTTGCTGGCGCAAATCGTCGCCGGGCATCACAAAGTGGGTACCCTCGGCACCAAAGAGCAGCAGTAAACGCTCCCGCTCCACCAGGGCCAGATCGGATTCCTGCGTGTCGACATTGACCGGGAAGAGGTCCACCAATTTATCTTCGTGCCACAAGCGCCACAAACCCGATTCCTCCACCTGCGGAATTTTCCAGAAATGTCTACCGCCGACCAATTCGGCTTCGAGATGGAAGCGTTGACCGGACGGGGATTCCGCCTGCACGTGGCTGCGCACTGGGACGTCGGGCAGGTAGTGGCGCACCGTCTGGCCCACTAAGTACTCTGTGCGATGGTCCGGCGGCAGAGCCAGGTAGCGCACCAGTCGATGCAGGAGAGGCAGGAAAGCACCTTTCAGCGGCAGATCGTTCCACTCTAGGTCGAGAGGAACGGCAAAGAGCACGGCCCTACCCTGGCCGCGCCAGCCGCTAGCTAAAGCAATGCGCCCGTCGGTAAAGTAGATCAAAGGTTGCAAACCTTCGACGGGGGCCAATTCGAAAGCAGAGAAAAAACGCGGTCGATCCTCTGCTTTTTCTGGCAATAAATCGGCAAAGAGAGGGTGGTGGGGACGCGTCTGGTCCAGGGTGCCAAAACTATCTTGCTGCGGAGGTTGGAAAACGCCTTTCAAACGAGCTTCTACTAAACCGGGCAGCAAGTCCCGATTGTAGTAGGGCAGATCCGCCTGCGCCGCGGGAAAGAGAATCAGACCGCCTCCTGCGGCGACAAAGTCCTGCACCTGCCGCGTCTGTTGAGGATCGAGACGCTGCACATTGCACAGTACCAGCACATCGACGTCGGTCAGCGGGGTTGCCAATTCGTCGATAAAACCAGAGCGCAGTTCCAACGCCGGATCAGCGGCGGCCACGGCGCTGAGGGCGCGGCGCACATAGTAGGTATCGGATGGACGGTGGCCCAGCACGGCTAGACGGATGCGCTCGGGCAATTGGAGAGCGAAATAACGCCTATTGTCCAATGGCAAATGGTCGTCTTCTATTTCGATATAACCGCTGGCGCGACCGGGTTGACGCGGCGTGACGACAAATTCGAGGCGGCGTTGATCGCCGGCGCGCAAGTCCACCGTCTGGTGGCGCACGCGCTCGCCGTCTAGGTAGAGGTCAACGCCGACGCCCTCTACCGGGTAGGCAGCGCTATTGTTTAAGACGACCTGGAGTTCGAGGCGGGCACCGGCCGTGGCCATCCAACTGGCGATGCGCACCGCTTCGACGTGCACATTGGCGCGGGCGCTAGTATCGGCGCTACAGAGGTAGACCGTCGTATCCCCGGGCCAGTTTTCCAGCTCCACCGCCTCCCAATTGGAACGCGCCAGATCGGTGAAGAGGTAAACCTCGCGGCGCGGTAGCTGCGCCTGGGCCAGGTACTGTGCCGCAGCCTCGAGGGCCTGGGCAATGTCGGTGCTCTCCTCCTTGGGAAGCAATTCTTTGAGCTGAGTTTTGAGATGATCGCTGTCGACCGGCCGTTCGAGCACTTGCGCCCGGCGGGCGAAGGGAATGACGCTAACTTCGTCGCGGCCGTCGAACAAATTCGCTAAGCTACCAGCCTGCTGCTGCAATTGATCGAAGAGGCGGCCTTCGGGACGGCGATAGGTCGTGCTGTAAGACTGGTCTATAAGTACCGCGGCGGCAGTGGGCGCGGCCCGCCCCCACCAGCCGCTCTCACCGGTTTGCTGCGCCGGGCGCGAGAACGCCAGCACCAAAAGTGCGATGATAAGCGTGCGCAACAATAACACCAACCATTGGCGCAGGCGCACCCGACGCATGCGGCTGTGGTGCAATTGGCGCAGAAAGTCGAGGTTGCTGAAAGGGATGGGACGCGTTTGACTGCGGTAGAGCAGGTGGATAGCCAGCGGAATGACCGCCGCCATCAACCCGATGAGCATGGCGGGGTTGAGAAAATGCAAGATCTAGGCGCGGCAGCTTAGTCGGAGGACGGGTGGTTCTGCTCTTCGGCCTCGATGACGGAGAGGACTTCTGCGGGCGTAGCGGCCGCGGTCAGTTTCTTTTTAAAATCGTCGTTTTTGAGCAAGCGAGATATGCGCGCTAGCGCTTTGATGTGTGGACCCGAGACCTTGGCGGGAGAGACGAGCAAGAAAAAGACAAAGGCTGGTTCTCCGTCCAGCGCTTCGAAGTCGACCCCACGCCGCTGCGTGCCCAAAGCGGCGGCCAACTGGCTTACCGAATCGGATTTGCCGTGGGGAATGGCGATGCCGTCGCCAATGCCCGTACTCATAATCTTCTCGCGTTCGAGCACGGCCATCAGGACCTTTTCCTTGTCAATAACCACGTCCCCCATCGGCAGGACGTCGACCAACTCCCTGATAATGTCTTCTTTGGTTTCTCCCTGCAAGTCGACTATGGTCGACTCTTCAGAAAGAATATCGAGCAAGCTCATTGATCTATCTCCAATAAATCTACTATTTTAAAGAATAATAGATATCCCCTTCCTATAAGTCAAGCACATTGAACTACTTTTGATTTTTTCTTATTCTACAAGATCAAACAACTTTCGCTGGAGCGCCCAAAACGAATACACAAAGAACTGTTTTCTGCATCGCCTACCACTATCCGCCGATTCATTCGACCGGCGTCGAGCGCACGGTTAAATTCGCGCGCTATTTGCCGGAATTCGGCTATGCTGCCAAGATCTTGACCACTTCTGCTTTTGGCATGAGCGGCCAGCCCAACGCAGTGCACGCCTGGGAACCGCTGCAATGGTACCGCTATCTCTTCAACCGCGCGGCGCGGCATGGCACGGCCTCGTCTGCAGCGCGCACCGACGCCGGCCATCTCGGCGGCGTGCGCCATTGGCTGCGCACCCGGATATGCATTCCCGACCTACAGACCACCTGGCTGCCCGCTGCCCTGTGGCACGGTTTGCGCCAGTTGCGCCGCCATCCCGCCGCCCTCATCTACTCTACCTACCCGCCGGCCAGCGCCCATCTGCTGGGCCTGGCGCTAAAGACACTTACCGGGCGGCCGTGGGTCGCCGATTTTCGCGATTCTTGGATCTACGATCCGCTCGATCCCATCCTTGGCCAACTACCCTATCGCCGCGCCCTGGAACAGCGCCTGGAAGAGGCAGTGGTCAATAGCGCCGATGCTGTCATCGCCGCCACGGATATCAGCGCCGAGCACCTGCGCTGTACCTATCCCCGGGCAGCGGACCGCATCCAGGTTATTGCCAACGGCTTTGACCCGGAGGATTTCGAATTCGTTGCGCCAGCGGACGAGAAGACGTTGCAGATAGTGCATGCAGGATCTTTTTCACTCAGCCATCCGCAACGCGACCCGCAGTCCCTCTTTACAGCGCTGGAAACTCTATTGGACCAAGACCCAACCTGGGCTCAACGTCTGCATCTGGTCCTCGTCGGCCAGCTCAGTACGGCGGAGCGCCAAGCGGCGGTGCGGCTAGAGCAAGCCGGCATGATCGAAATAGTAGGTGCTGTACAACGAGAGGCCGCCCTGGCTTGCCAGCAACGCGCTCACGTGCTCTTATTGGTCGACCACGTGCGACCCTGGCCCTCCTCCAATGTGCCGGGCAAGTTCTACGAGTACCTGGCTGCCCGGCGTCCCATTCTGGCCCTGACCGGGCATGGCATGGTAGAACGTTTGATGTTTCGATTGCGGGCCGGTACCTGCGTGGCGGCCGACGATCCCAACGCCATCCGCGCCGCTCTAGTCGACCTATACGAGCGCTTTGGCGCTGGCACCCTTAAGAGCCAGGTAGACGAAACCGAGCTGCAGCGTTTTCACCGCCGCGCCCTGACCCGGCAATTGGCCGCCTGCTTCGACCGCGTTCTACAAAGCCCGTCGACGGCTCATCCTGGCACGCCTACATGACGACGACCGATCTACTCTTGGCACGCTTACCCTGGCGCTGGATCGTATTTGGCGCCGCGTTTCTCTTGCGTTTGGGTTATATCGCCCAGGGAGGCGAAGTGCCACCCCAGGATACGCCGGACTACGACGAAATCGCCCTCAATCTGCTGGCAGGTGAAGGTTTTGTCGCGCGCGACGCCTTCCACGGCGCTGCAATGTACTCGTGGCGCGCGCCCTTCTATCCTTTCTTTTTGGCGCTCGTTTATTTG
>Ga0209501_10002927_pt1 | contig 17523 bp, 24 predicted proteins | sample ArcticOcean_MG_C_4_FD_187434 | JGI IMG/M metagenome (GOLD analysis project Ga0209501, IMG submission 187434) | Marine microbial communities from western Arctic Ocean - ArcticOcean_MG_CB4_134 (SPAdes) (version 2) | ecosystem: Environmental > Aquatic > Marine > Oceanic | place: Arctic Ocean...
CTGGGCGCCGCGCCGAAGTCGGCGTCGAGGTCGCACCCCGCCGGGAGCGCGATTCCACCCGCGGCCTCCTCCGCCGCGCGGCGGTGCGCGTCGAGCGCCACGACGGCGTCCTCGGCGTCGAGGTCGTTGTTGAAGAACGCCACGCCCTCGGCGGTCTGCGCCATCGTCTGCTCGCCGGCGAACGGCGCCGCGGCGAGCTGCGCCTGCATCTTGGCGAGCTGCGCCTTGAGGGCGATGATCTCCGCCGCCTCGCCGGACGCCTTGGACGCCATCGCGAGGAAGTTCATCGTGCTCGGCACCGGCACGACCGGGCGCGGGAGGCGGAGCTCCTTCACGCGGCGCGGCGGCGCGCGCTGCTGGGTCGGCATGTCGAGCGCGGCGAAGGAGTTCTGGCACGGCATCTGGTGGCGCACCTGCATCGGCGCCGCTTTGTAAGCCGCCGCCGCCTTGGCGCGCTTCGTCGCCGCCGTCTTCTCCTTGCGCCGGCGCAGGTCGCGCGCCTTGAGCTTCGGGCAGTGGTTCGGCGTGTGCCCCTTCTCGTGGCAGTAGCCGCACTCGTTCTTGAGCAGCTCCGGGCAGCACACCTTGCCCTTCGGCCCCGGCGCGTCCTTGACGAAGTGGCTCGTGAACTCCGCCTCGGGCAGCCCCTTGGCGTGGCAGAAGGCGCAGAACATGGCGTAGCGCTTGGAAGCGGGCTTGGAAGCGGGCTTGGAGCACGACATGTTAGCCGTTTAGAAGGAGTTTGAAAGAGTTTTGAAAGAGTTTTGAAAGAGTTTGTTTGTCTTTGTTGTCTTTGTGGTTGCTTGGTACTTACATCTGTTAGTGAAAAAACACGTTCAATTTATTTTAAAATACTCTCATTTCCCACCAAATTTGACTCCTTGGAAACGCGGGAAAAAAAAATTGAACGTGTTTTTTCCAAGAAAATCCACTATAAGAAACCTTACCAAAAATAAGAAATTCAAATAAACTCCTTGCCGATAAGGAAAATGGCTGTAAAATGGTCGAAATACCAGAAAATGGACAATGACCGCAGGTTTCAGACTTGGTTAAAATGGGCAGGTTTGCAGTTTCAAGCTCACCAAATCAAGGCTAATAGTTGGGGTGAAAAGCGTGAAAACGCGGCTGAATGCCCAGGTGGGATAATCGCTGACGAAATGGGTCTAGGAAAGACTATTATGTTGGCAGGTCGAATCTTTTGCCACAAGGCACGCCGCACTTTAATCGTTGTTCCAACAACCCTGCTCAAGCAGTGGGACGCAGTTTTCCAACGGCATGTTGTCGGCTTAACGGCTAAAGCGCAAGGATGGTGCTTGAAAAAGGATTATCTTGTTTATCATGGACCTAAAACTCCTAGTGACAAGGAACTCGAATCTAAGCGAATTGTTCTGACAACCTATGGAATTATCAAGTCTCGGCTGAAGACTTTGGAACAACTTCCTTGGGACCGGGTCGTGTATGATGAGGCACATCATCTTCGTGAGCGCCGCACAGGTTTGTTCAAAAGCGCGAAACAGCTAGGAAATTCTGTTCGAATTTCTTGGTTTCTGACCGGTACGCCAATTCAGAATCGGATTTCGGATCTTTATGCTTTGTGTGAACTCCTTGGCTACAAGGAAGCGCTTTATACTGATAATGATGGATTACATTCAATTTTGGAGGAAGCGATGCTGCGCCGCACCAAGAAGTCCATTGGAATGCGCCTGCCGCCTCTTGTAAGCAAAACTTGTTTTGTGGACTGGGAGGCTGAGCCTGAAGAGGAATTATCGTCTCTTATTCACCATTCGCTCCCATTTCTGGGTGCGCCGGAGAATATTAGTCTTGGGGCACTGGATATTAGTCCGTTGGCGCTGATGACGCGGGCGCGGCAAGTCTGTACATGTCCAATGTCTATTCGTGATTCTATAAGGAATGGGGCTAAGAACTTTTTAGAATATCATTCTGTTCCTTGGAATAAAATGACGTTCAGTAAGATTGACGCAGTTGTTTCTAAGCTGACAAAGCGCAAAAGAAATGGTAACCGCAAACTTATCTTTTGCCATTATCGCTCTGAAATCGATGAGATTTGCCGCCAATTATCCGCTGCTGGGATTAGTATGGCCGTGGTAGATGGGCGTACACCACGCAAGGAGCGCGAGACGCTGCTGTCACATTGTCTCTCTGAGCCTGAGTGGAATGCGCTATTTCCCAAAATGCATACGACTGCGTTGCCTATTTATGAGAATGTTATGGCATTCTTGGGTAAGACAGAAGTCTTGGTATTGCAGATTCAGACGGCATGCGAAGGCCTGAATTTGCAAGATTTTAATGAGGTCTACTTTACCAGTCCGCACTGGAATCCCGCCGTTGAGGATCAGGCAGTCGCACGCTGCCATCGGCAGGGGCAGACCAAGAAAGTAGAAGTATTTCACTTTATTATGGAAGGACATGATGATGCAAGTTATACATTAGATGAATATGCTGCGGCGCTACAGCAGCGGAAACGCGAGGTGACTGCTGAATTCTTTGATTAACGTGCTCGCTGACGCATTTTCCGCCTCTTGCGTTGTAATCTACGAGTCCGCTTCTTCTTCCACTTCCAACGGAAACAAGCCTTGGATTTTTTAAAGCGACAACTATGACCCATTTACATAAGGCATATATTAATTGTATTTATGTCAATTTTTTAAAAGCTAATAAATTATTATAATTAACACCTTTTTTATTGCTTAATTTTGTAATAATTCAGCATATGCCCTAGAAGTACATTTGCACTATCCGTACAATCAAAATTAGGTGCCAATGTCGTCTCTCCAAAAACGGCTCCTTTATTTGTAGGATAAAAATCCAGTCTAATAAAAGTATCCGGAAAATAGATTGCGGCGATTTTATTGCCCCACATTATAATTTCATCGAGACACTTAGGTCTCTCCATATGTTCATCCAATGGCGCCTCTTGTTTATGCATTGGCAGTCTTTGCCAATTCTTAGAATAATGAAAACGCGGATAGATGCGGTCTTCAGGACGTTTTGAAGGATCAATTATCTGCAAAAAAACTAAATTACCAGCAAAATAAAAGAGCTTAATGTCTAATAATGGCATATCAGCTTGGTTAGCTTCCAATAATTCCTCTATAATAACTTTCTGATGTGTGATATTTGTACCCGGTTTCAATAAATGTTTATTTAAGTATTCAATGATTTTCTCTCTATTTATAGGTTCTTGAGTACGTTGATCAATGCCATTTTTTATAATAACAATACCGCGACTGCGTGACTGGAATGTTAGTTTTATTACGAAGGATGGAGGAAGCGCGGCAAAATCTAATTCAGCAGGTGTTTCATATACCTTGTAAAGGTGGGCTGTTGGACAGCCAAGTTGGGCTATGGCCGTTTTCTCTCGGAGTTTATCTTTGAATAGATGCCACTTTTCGGTATCGGGGTGGGAATGAATGAGTAATGCGAGCCTTTTGTGTATAAAATCGTTGAAGGTTGTCATTTAGAAAAAATTATAAATATATATGGGAAAATTTTTTTCTAAAAAAGAACCCGCCGTGGAAATAGATATATTAAATGATCGTCGTCGTAGAGGTTATTCAGAACCTATTTTACCAACTCAGTCTATTATTGCTAATGAACGGCGGCGCGCGCTCTCTCTCTTTACTGATCACCAGATAGGTAATCGAATTATTTCTATTTTGCCCGAACGATGGGTCAAAAGACAAAAAAAAACGGAATATGATCCTTATGCTTACCTTACTAATTTTGAAAAAATACCCCATGCGTGACTTGAACACGCGACTTTTCGCTTAGAAGGCGAACACTCTATCCATCTGAGTTAATGGGGCTTGTCTCAGCAGCCGGAATCGAACCAGCGACCAACAGATAACTAATAATACCACTACAGTCTGTCGCTCTACCAACTGAGCTATGCTGAGTTTTTCGACAATTATAGGATTTGAACCTATGCGGGCAATGCCCAGCAGATTTCAAGTCTGCCTCCTTAACCACTCGGACAAATTGTCTGTTATAAAAGGGCCGACCCGGGAATCGAACCCGGGACCACTCGCACCCAAAGCGAGTATCATACCACTAGACCAGCCGGCCGTTTTCTTATTTAGATAATGAGATTATAAATAGGATCAATTTTATACCTTCGCAAAAGATTCTCGCAGTGTCTTACCATCCTCCAAAATTATAGAATTTGTTGACGCCATTGATATAATTAACAATGGACCATCGATAATACGCCTATATCCTTCTATAAATTTGAAGGCGATCGGCTTTTCTTTGTTTTCAAAGGTTTCAGAGAGAATTCTTTTGAAATAATCTATATTTTCTGCCTGTTCTCTTGTTAAAACTATCTTTGCACCCTCCCAAGGAAAGTATACTATGACTCGAAAGGATAGAAATATTTTACTACTATTATATTTATAGTTATGGGAAGTGTGCGACAAGGCTCGCCCCCATCTCCCATGATAGCCCAGAGTTTGCGTTTCCCCGCATCCTAGTAAGTCTTCGAGATAACGGAAAACCACATCTCTATATTTTAGCTGACCCTTCTTATTTCTCTTAACAATATCCCTAACCTTGGTAGCTAAGTGGTCCCGTATATCCTTTGTCATCATCGAATGTGCCATTTATTGTTTATTTCAATAAAATTAAAAAATCAATTTTTAAGCCGCCACGCGGGATTGAACCACGGACCTTCGCATTACAAGTGCGATGCACTACCACTGTGCTATGGCGGCGCAGTAGCAATAATAACTATCTCCGATGAATCCTTCGACTTATTCATCCCGTAACTCCAACAGACATTAACTATCTTATAATCTTTATATAATTTTTTGATATAATCGCAATTATTATATGTCATTATCCAATTTGTTTTACTAGATAATGTTTTATGTAACCCTTCATGATCAAATCCTTCATGCATATCACCATTTTTCCCATAGAGTTTAGACTTTTTTTCCAGGTAGTAAGGAGGGTCAAGAAAGGTTAGTGTCCCATCCACATGTGTTGCCTCTATAAATGATGTAAAGTCTTCATTATGAAACTCTACATGTGAGAGATCAAGATTATTCACGCGGTCAATCGATGATTGTGTGAACCGCTTTTCACTTGCTAGTTTTGAAAATCCGCCCGATAAGGTTGCACCGCTAAATGAGCATCGATTAATGATGAAATAATATAGGGCTTGAGTGAATGGTTCAGCAGTCATAATTGCATCACGATAGCGTTTGAAATCTTCCTTGGTTGTCGCTAAGTTTGTCTTAAGTTCTGTGCATAATCTTTCCTTATTTGTTTGACATTGCGTCCAGAAGTTGATTAAAGGTTTGAATTTATCATTTACGACAAGAGGCTTTTGGTATTTGTTTTGGAGGAAGAATTCGAATGACCCTCCGCCGAAGAATGGCGAAGCAATGCGAGTGCACGAAGATAGATCAAAATGTTCATTTAGTACACCATCAAGCACTTTGCATGCCCTGGTCTTTCCACCGGGATAGCGAAGAGGCGATTTGTTATTCATATTGTGATAATTGACAATATGGATTAAAGTTTAAATCAATTTTTTTTACTGCTTTTTTTCCTGCTTTTCCTTCTTACCCGATACTTAAGGCGAGATTTCGTCCACCATTTCGGGCTGTCCCATTGTCCAGCGTAGTCCACTTTTCTCTTCTTTCGCGAACGCTTAATATACGTGCTAGCATGATGTTTCTTTCGCGTCGGACTTTCAGCAATTTTCTTCCGAATAAAGCCAACAATAAACTTTCCTCCGCGTTGGCGACGACGGCGGCGGCGTCTTTTACGACGACGCGTACGGCGACCTCTGCTCATTAGATTTTTGACCTTTGTATTCATAGTGTATATAAATTATGAATAAAAAAAAATATGATGCGCCGTCCGGTAATCGAAACCGGGGCCGTTCGTTGGAAGCGAACTATGTTGCCACTACACCAACGGCGCTTGTCTTAAACTACTTGTCCATGCTGTCTAGCCTTCTAGGTGGATCGAACACCTGACCTTACGCTTACTAAGCGCATGCTCTACCAGCTGAGCTAAGAAGGCTTAAAGAATAATAATTAATATTATTAAATGAAAAATGATGATAAATTAAAGTTATTAGCAGTCATTCCTATTATATCATCTCTATTAGGGGCAATCTACCTTATAATGATGTATCAAGATATAAAAGGACTTGTAAAGAATTTTGATAATATTAATTCTTTACTAAATAGTATCAATACTTCAAAAATGACAACCGCGGTAAATGGATTAATTTCTCTAGAAAATTGTATTCTTGAAAAATTACCATTTTGTTAAATAGTGACTTAACACCTACCTTCACTAAAATTAGCTTTTATTTTACAAATTTGGACACATTAAATCTTAAAGATTTGATTCGACTTTATCAATGATGAATCAAATACTATTTGGTATAATACCTATTCTTTTTCTATATTTTTATATATTGAGTTCTGAGAGATTGGTGGGTATTACCGCGGGATGTATAAATTTGGGGAAAATATGTGATCCAAAGGAATTATTAAAGGAAATAGAGGATGTAAATGCAAAATTGGGAGAGAAATTTCATGATAAAAAATATATGCAAGGGGCAAGCAAACAATTATATAAGGATACAAAAGGATGGCAAGGTATTTCTTTAATAAACGAAACAGGAAAAGGGGGAAGCGAAGGTTTAAGGTATGGAGGCACCGCAAATGTTTTTAAGACAATTGCTGAAACACAATATTTTCCAACTGAATATTTAAAACAGAGCCAGGCGCTACAAGAATTATTTGCAACACTGGAGAGAAAGTATAATACACGATGTGGATTGGCGCGTATTTTAAAGTTAGAAAAAGGTGGATATATTGCACCCCATATTGATTATGTGCATCCCTCATCCCGCAGCAAAGTACGATGTCATATCCCCATCGTCACTCAATACCCAGATATTTATATGACAATTGATGAAAGAAATTACTTTTTAGAACCGGGAAATTTATATATGACAGATGTTTCAAAGCGTCATAGTGTTCGAAATAATAGCGCAATTGATCGGATCCATATTGTTGTAGATTTGGAGCGGACAGCACTGCTGCAAAGCGCAATCGAGAGAGGGAACCCAGCAATCAATATATAATTGAATATGTAACTTTGAGTGTATACATGATATAATTAATAAAATTGGCTGCCCTAGGAAGAATATACATGATGCTGACAAAGAGAAACATTTGCAACAAAATAATCACACAGAATAGCATGGTAAAAATTACACTAAGGCGATAATTCAGCAATAATTCTCCCAAATAATCTTCAGCATAATCAAACGGATCGCGGCGGCTCCGATGGCGCCGCCGCCGCCGGCGTCGGTGACTGGTTTCTGGTTCGGATTGGTCCGTCTGGAACATTGTTTACTTGTTTAATAATATCGTTTCCGGCAAATAAATGTTCAATTTTAATTGAAATATCATATTGTTTTAATAATTCCGATAACTTATCTCTCAAAGGTTTTAGTTCTTCTTTTTCTCTTGTGTACATCTCATAATTATATTGTAATACCCGTCTTTCAAAACCCACGCTCAGAGGAAATGATTGCGAAATATCATATAAGATTTGCTCTATTTTTTCCATACGTTTATTAATTAGGGTACTACTCTCGTCGATATTATTGCGCGCAAAAGAAATATTTATTTTTTTGTTTGTTGTCGAGATCCGTCTGTTTCGTTTAGTTAGGCTGAATCTTCGAATCTTTATATTTTGGTTTCCCATAGACTAATTGTCAATTATAATTTTATTACTATTAATATAAATAAGTTGTGGGTTTATGTGCAGGGCGGGATTTGAACCCGCGAGTATTACTACATCACGGCCTAAACGTGACCCCTTAGACCGCTCGGGCACCTGCACAAATCTATGTAACTCGTTGAAGATTTAAAATGTCTCACTGGAAATAAGTAATATTATACTATTATATTATGTCAAAACCAACTTTAAAAGATTTAAAACTTTTATGCGATAAATATGGCGTAACAAAAAGCGGATCAAAGTCTGAATTGGCAGATAGATTGAGTAGTTTGCGTGGTGAATATCTTTCAAACGCAGAAAGGAAAATAATATTACCATATTTGCCAAATAATAAAAATAAGAATATATTAAAAGATTTAATTAAAGAAAATTATAGACAAAAATTACCTAATCATGACACAAAAAGGAGAAAAAGGAGAAAAAGGAGAAAAACGAGAAGAAGGAAAAAAAGGAAAAAAAGGAGAAAAACGAGAAGGAAAAAAACGTAATTCTCTGTTAAAATTAAAAAAAAGGTTCCGCCGGGATTCGAACCCGGGATGCGAGGATCAAAACCTCAGGTGCTAACCACTACACTACGGAACCTTGGTGCACAGGACGGGATTCGAACCCGCGAGAACTATTGTTCAGAAGATCTTAAGTCTTCCCCCTTGGACCAACTCGGGCACCTGTGCGATAATTAAAGAATGTAAATAAATTTGCGTACAACGAGATTCGAACTCGCGAGGCTAATTGCCACCAAGACTTGAGCTTGGCTCCTTAGACCAACTCGGACATATACGCAGTTGCTCAATAGCAGGCTCGAACTGCTGACCTCCGCTTTTCTTCGATGATATTACTCATCTATGCATACGCATTAATCGTATAAGAACGGCGCTCTACCAACTGAGCTAAAAGAGCTTATTGTATTCTTTTATATAATTGCAGTTCTAAACTCTTTTTTTTTTGATTCAATTTAATTACCTTTTTTGAAAAAGTGAACTCGAAAAAATTATCAACACTTATTATAAAAATGTTAATTTTGTATGAACTTTTATGGCGGGAGTTAGTGACTATTGCCAAGGAAAAGAAAGAACTGGCGGCGGAGCAGGAAGCAGAAATAAATAATGAAATTGCTGAATTACTGATATCATAAAAATTGAAATGAAATTTATGATGTATTTATCTACAAACCAACATGCCACTCCGTAACGGAAAAGAATACCTCTTGACTTTTACTTGCCCTACTTGCAAAAAGTTTACTGCTAATGAAGTTTTTGGATTTAGGTGCAGTGCCTGTTCTATCACAGACGTAAAACCTGCATGTCTGCATTATCAGGATCCAGCATTGCTACTACGTCTTAAAGAATGGGTAGATAAGAACACCTTTGATGGTACAAGCTGTCATTCTCGCACCATTTTCAAATTCCTCGAAAAAAGGAATGATATTGATTGTTATCGTCTTCTTTACACTTTCCGCAGACACGGAGTACTTTTAAAAGCCGCTGATGCCATAAAACTGCTGTCAGTGCGCGGCGGAACGCGGCGGGGGCATATTATTGCTTCGTGTGTACGTGATTGGTGGAATATAAAGAGTCCAGATGTTGGAGGTGAATGGCCTCATTATCTAGTATGTTACTATGGACGCTTTGATAGTCTATATGTGCCACTTACTATACCAGTCCAAATGCGGGGTATGTTAAGTTGCACTGAAACTGATTGCTTGTTTAGACTTTCAACGCTCCCACTTACTCGCGCCTTCGCGCGCAGCGCTCTACCCAAATAAATTTTATTGCTGGCTTTTTTAATTTGTTTTTTTAATTCTTCTATTTCACCATCTTTATTGGGTCCCGATGGAAGCTTGGCAATAACTATATATTTCAATTTAGCCGCCGCCACTTGTTGGCGTAGGATCGGCGATATCTTTACTATCTTTCAACATTGCCGTAGTCCATATTTTTTGTATATTCGTCAGCCATTGCGGAGTCTCAGGAGTATTCAAAATAGGCGTTTTTTGCAGAAATTCAAAAATCTTGTATATAATTGTATTTAAGACTTCTGGTGCCGTATACCATAAACTATCTTGAATTGATGCAAGACCTTCCCTTGCAGATACTTCTGTTTCCGGAATTTCATTATAAATAGACTTGATCATTTCTCCAAGGGATTGGCGCCGTGATGATCCATAATTGACATTTCGAAGTTTTCCATTATTGGAAGTCATATAAATTATATAAATTATATAAATTATATCTAACTTGTTTTAATTTAATTTTCCAGCTATTTCCATTAGTAATTCTTCCGTTGTTTCAATACTCATGCAAGAATCAGTAATACTAATTCCATATGCTGGTTTTATTCCCGAAATTAGTTTTTGGTTTCCTTCTTTTAGATTGGATTCAAGCATAAAACCAATGATATTTTTCCTATTTTGTTTTATAATTTCTCTCAATACTTTTGGTTGATTCCGGTAATCTTTGTAAGAATTTCCATGCGAGCAGTCAATCATGATATTTTGTGGTACTTTGTTTTTTCGAAGGAGTTCTTTGGCTTCTTCAATGTCATCGGATGAATAGTTTGGTCCTTTGCTTCCTCCGCGCAGGATGATATGGCAATGGTGATTCCCCCGCGTCCAGCAAATAGCTGCTTGCCCATCGTTTGTAATTCCCATGAAGCAATGTGGATATTGTGCGGAGAGAACTGCATCGACGGCTAGTTTTTTACTACCACCTGTGCCGTTCTTGAATCCTACTGGCATAGAAACACCGGAAACGAGCTGGCGGTGAACTTGGCTTTCCGTGGTCCTTGCTCCAATGGCACTCCATGAAATAAGATCACTAATGTATTGTGGAGTAATAGTATCCAGCATTTCATAACCACATGGCAAACCCAGTTGGTTTAAGTCCAATAATAGTCGTCGCGCAAGGAAAAGCCCATAATTTACATGACAACTTCCATCCAAATTAGGGTCATTAATTAAACCTTTCCACCCGATTGTTGTACGCGGTTTCTCGAAATATACTCGCATTATTATTAAAAGTTTGTTGTTTACTTTGCTCGCGATCTTTTTTAGTTTTTTTCCATACTCGAGAGCCTCCTCGATATTGTGAATGGAACAAGGACCGACAATACAAAGTAGTCTTTTATCCTTGCCATCAAGGATATCTTTAATTTCTTGTCGTGTGTTTCTAATTAAGTTTATTGTTTGCGAGGACGGCGGCAATCTTTCCTTGAGCGCCTTGGGTGGATCTAATTTTGTGAACAATTGAATATTAACGTTTTCTGTCATAATAGAAAAAAATAATATTAAAAAATATAGATTTATTACTAAATAATTGCTTCCTTTTCGATCGTACGGAGCATCTCTTGGACCGGCGGCGGCGACGGCGGCGGCGGATAGCACGGGGTAGCCAAAGGATATGGTTCGCAGTGTGATGCGGGGACGTAGGAGAGAAGTGGGGTGGCGGCAGATGTTATTTGCGTACTATATTGTAGAGGCGGGGTTTTAGATTCCACGATGATATCGGCGATGTGATACTGAAGCATTTTCAAATCATCTTTTAATGCGTTAAGTTTATATAAGACTCGATCTATATTGGTTGTATTTATAGGTGCATTATCTAATTTTATCATAGCTTGTTTCAATGCATCCTTTGCTTCTTGAAAGACTTCCATTATAAAATTATATATTTATAAGCGTTTAATATATTTTTCACCAGAGATATTTATGGCTAAGAATTTTGGGGTTGAATCTTCCATTTGATTTTTGGATTTCTTGTTTAAGAGCTTTTCGTTTTGTTTTTACCCCTGAGTGCCGCGAAAAATAATTTCTTCTTCGCTTGCGGTCGCCATGGTTTTTTCGCGTATAGTGACCCTTTCCGGTTGAGTCCTTAAATTGTTCATAGTCAGAAGCACCAAAATGAATTTTTCTTGTTTTGTTATTTTGAATGTTCTTTACCAACGCCATATATTTTTTTCCTTTTCTTTTGCTTTTTTTTATATTAACTATTTTTTCTTTCATTTTTCTTTTCATATGACACTTATGGAGAATTAAAAATCTTAATAAAATATATATGGCAGGTGGTTTATTTGGAAAGCCTTTTGCTTTAAATGTTAAGTGCGTTATTTTTTCTTTGGTCTGTATGGCATTATTTTTGTATTGTCCGAAAATAACAAGCCGTCCCATGCTCTACCTAACTTTATTTATTATTTTCATTCTCTCGTATGTGGCGATGGCGTGGTATGATTATTATTTTGATTGCCGCATCTTGCCGTTGAAGCGTGGAGAGAAATCGACATTAGGTCAGTTTAAGCCTCCTACGCATAATGATGAAAAACAACGCGGACATTTAGAGGATAAAACAGATAAACGTCGAAAATATTATTTGATCTTTCTCTCCCATTTACTCTTTATTGTCCCGTTATTGGTGTATGTTGCAGTGAAAGGCCGCCACACTCCATCAAAGGTTTTCGTGTTATTGGGAGCTTTGGCGGGCGCGACTGCATTGTACCATGGGTATGGGGTGATAAATCTTACACATTGAAAACTCTTTAATTTCTCTCGCGAATACATAATATGCGTTCGCGAGGATTAATCTTTGAAGCGGTTGTTATCGGTATTATGGTTGTTGTGGGTGGTGTGATTGTATCCAAGATATTAGAAAAATGTTGTTCGGTTGACTTACCGCCTGCTTGCAAGAATTGGAATCGCTATTACATTATGGAGACATCTCTATTCTTTACGGGCTTCTTTGCTCATATCTTTTCGGAATTTGTTGGATTTAATAAATGGTATTGTAAATATGGGAATGCGTGTCGTTAGAAAAGTTAACGTTCTTTAAAGAAGTTATATATATATAAAATGCTAGGTCGGTTTATTCGAATTCGCAGATATCATAAAAATATTATAGAACATTTTGAAAATCCTCGAAATGTTGGATCATTTAAGAAAAGCGAACCAAATGTTTTTAGTGGTCTTGTGGGGGCACCAGCGTGTGGCGATGTCATGAAAATAGAATTAAAAATAGAAGAGGATGTGATTGTCGACTGCAAGCACAAGGTTTTTGGATGTGGGAGTGCCATTTCTTCTTCTAGTTACGTAACTGAATTGATAAAAAATAAAAGAATTGAAGAAGTTGAACAAATAACAAATAAGGATATAGCGAAACATTTAAATTTACCACCTGTAAAATTGCATTGTTCGATGTTAGCCGAAGATGCTATAAAAAATGCTATTCAAAAATATAAAATTGTTCAAATGAAGAAAAAGGCCGTCCAAGAAAAACCATGGCTGAATAGAGCTCCTTAAATTTATTCAGCAATATTTTTCTCTTTCTCCGGAACCTGCAAATATACCGGATGACTGGCAGTTAAATATTCATTAATAGTTCCTAATTGAGAAACACGTTGACTATGCTTCACAAGTGTTTGAAATTTACTCAGCGGACATTCAATGCCTGCCCGTTCAGCCATATTAAGTACCGAAAACACCGCAATGTCACCCGCGTCAGCATTTTCACCGCCAAAATAATCATCGGTGCCCAACATATTGACAAGCCAAGCAACATGTTCAGGATATTTCTTCTCAGCGAGTTCTTCCCACGCCTTTCTCTGTAATCCAACATCACCAGCATATTTTGCCTTAGCCATCATTGTGTAAATATCATTGCAGTGCTCAATTAACATATCTGCTCTTAGTGAACCATCTTCTGTCTGAGGCCAAAGTCCAGCTACACGAGCACAATAACGAGTAATAGTTCCAGACTGCGCTATGCGCCGCCCATTATGAAGAAGAACAGGTAACTGCCCAAAAGGTTGGTCATTCTTAGCAGCAGGCCAGGCATTTGCCGTAGCATCATCCCATGTATATAGGACACTTCCCGCACGCAACATCAACATGGGTCTCTGTGCACGAGCAGCAATCTTCCAGTAGATAAAAGTGGGTTTTGTAAATTCAGTCATTATATATCTAAAGAAATGCGAAATATTTAAGTATTTAAATAATATAATAATGGCAATAAAATTAACAAAGTTAGCTAGAAAAAAGTTGATAAAATTATTAGGTGGCGGCGAATATAAGACAGTATTATTTTCTGTCGCTGGCGGTGGTTGTAATGGATTAAAATATCAATTACAGCCTACAAAAGATCCTATTGAAAAATTGGACGAAGAAATATCTTTAACTGCCGATACAACATTGAGAATCTGTGGAAAAAGCCTTTTTTATTTATTAGGAACTGAAATTGATTGGAATGATGATTTTATGGGGCAATCCTTTTCTTTTAATAATCCAAATACTGCTAGTACTTGTGGATGTGGTTCAACTTTTGCGCCAAATATAGCTTTTCATGAAAGTCCTTCGTATAAAAATAAACCTAAAAGTAAAAATAGTAATATATAAATGCATTCTAGATTTATTCTTAAAAGAACATTTAGTTCAGCAACACCAACGCCATTAAAACCTCCTTATGGCGGTTTACTTGCAGCATGTTTTTTTGGACTTGCAGGCGCAAAAATCGTAAAAAATAAATTAGAAGAAAAAAAAGTAGAGAGATATGGTTGCTATGGACGCCCAAAAAAATACATTTCTTATAATCCACTCTCCAAGATTAAAAAATAATGCCATCTTCAATTACCTATAAAATATTTTTTATAGGTTTTTCTATAGTTTTCTGCGGTTCTGTGCCGCTTTTCTGCAAATTCTTTCAAGGAAACGTCTGGTTCTGCCTTTTCGAATTTCAGTATCGCTTCGTCGAGAGAAATAAGCGGGTTCTCTCGCTTAAACATTTGAAAACTTAGTCTTGTCAGTTCTTTTTCATCTATTTTATATCCGGTTAGTTTCCATGCTTCCATAATTTATATTTGTAAATTAATTTGCGCTACTGCTCGCCAAAATGGCATTCCAATAGTTTCGATTATTGCGACCTATGCCTTTACGGAAATATTCTTTGTAGCATCCGAAATACAATGATCACATTGACAAGACATAGGGTAATTTGATTTGATTGGATTTTTGATTATTGATGGCGGCAGAAGGGTGATTGGTGCCGCTTTTGGGATAAACTTTGGAGTACCGCATTGAGTGCAGTACTTTGAATTGAGAGAATAGAGAAGTACACCGCAGACAACACAAGGCGGACCCGATATTTTTTGTGCGACCGGCAGAAGTGGTGGCGGAGTATGGATGGTGTCGGCGGGATTGTCCGTCTCGCTGTCTTCCTCGTATTCCTGTAGAGTCGGAAGAATGAGCGAATCCTGAAATGCTCGCTGTTCGTCCAAAGAACAAGCGTCATAGATAATAATTGCTATTTCCTCTGTTGGTGGATTTTTACAGCAACTAAATACCCGTACCGCATTGACATCGTTAAACTCTTTTTCAAGTGCCACTTTTATTCTTGCAAACCAATGCCCCCATGGTGTTGGCTCATCCGGGTGAGGCGCATAGGGAAGTGGCGGTTGACCATAATAATCTTCTGCCTGCAAACGTGCAATACTTTGTTTGTATATAAATTCTGTTAAAAGATGAGTGAGCCAGTTCCAATCTGAGTAATTACTTTCTTTAATGATAATATTGCACGTAATTCGTATGAATTCAGGTATTTTGTTGAGTGTTGTCCCATAGAGACAGACCATTGTTGTTGTCGTTATAAAGTGTTTAATAATTTATTCAATTTTTATGTGGTGCTTATTTTATGGTTCCTTTTATCTTGATGTTTATATATTTCATAAATGGTTTAAATCGCAAACCATAATATATTTTATATGGTGAGTACATTTACACGTCTGTTTTGTCTTTCTCTAGCTGCTTTTGCATGTGCGGGGACTAGTGATGCTTCGTCGATGGTTGCTATGCGCCAACAGAATACGGATATTCTCTTGGACGCCTTTCATAATGTTTCTAATCCCGAGCATCCACAATATGGGCAATATTGGTCTCAGGAAAAGATCGATGCTTTGGTGGCGCCACCCGAAGTAGAGGTGCAGGATTTGCTCGATTATTTGGCGCTTTATGGTGTAAAGTGTGAGCGCCGCGGCGGCGCCGCTTTGGAGTGCAGTGGCTTTGATTTAAATTGTATGAACTTGCGTGCACCGGAACTCTTGGATTTTGTTGAAAGTCATGAAGGTATTACGGCGCCTTGGGACAATTCTGTGTGTCTTAACACCCCGCATAGCGTTGGCGATGGTGATGGTTATGTGGCGAGAGAAGTCATGTTGGAGCTTTACAATGTGACGGATGGGGTAGTTAAGAATGATGGCATTTCGGTGTGTGCTGTGGAGTATCAGGGTTTGGGTGGAATTAGTGAGAGTGATTTGGAAAAGCAGCAGCAATTGAATGGTGAGCCGCAAAAACCGCTTGCCAATATTGTTGGTGGTAATGGTTCGCCGATGTTGGAGGCACAATTGGATGTGCAAATGATGTCGCAGGTGGCGGAGAATTCAGATGTCTGGTTGTGGGATTCTCCAATGTGGGTGTATTCTTTTGCGGTTGGATTTCTCAATGCTACCGAGATCCCAGATATTTTGTCGATGAGTTGGGGTTGGTCTGCACGAGATCAATGTTCCTCGGGACTTGGTCCTTGCCCGGGAAATATGACATCTGCGCAATATTTGCATCGGACTAATTTGGAATACGCAAAGATGGGGTTGCGCGGTGTCTCTATTATGGTATCTAGTGGAGATGCAGGGGCACCCGGCCGTACTAATGAAGGGTGCTCTACCGGGCAAGGCATTTCGGCTGTAAATCCGGCTTTTCCCGGATCTTCACCTTACGTAACGAGTGTGAGTGCAACGTATTTGGTTCCTGAACAATCAAAATCGGATAATACTTGGCAATCTCCTTTGTGTCAGCAATATGGATGCGTAAATGGCACCAAGGAATTGCCTTGCAATTTTGCTGATACTGGTTGGACTACTGGGGGCGGATTCGGTATCTTTGATGAGGAGCAAACGACGTGGCAGGCGGATGCTGTTAAGGCGTGGGTGCAGTCGACAGCCTTGCGCCCGCCTAACTTTAAGGAAGGAGGTCGCGGTTATCCTGATGTTTCGGCGTTGGGGCATTATTGTCCTATTGTGTCAGGGGGTCAAGTAATGGGGGTGGACGGCACCTCTTGTTCCGCGCCCGTATTTGCAGCCTTGGTTGCTCTACTCAATGATCATCAGGTTTCTCAAGGAAAGCCGAAGCTTGGATTTATTAATCCGGTTCTTTATAAGATGTGGGCGGACAATAAAAAAACATTTCAAGATATTACTCAAGGTAATAACTGGTGTACAGAGATGCAGTGTTGCAATAGTACCTTTGGATACGAAGCCGCCGTTGGTTGGGATCCTGTTACTGGTTTGGGCACCCCGAACTTTGGACTCATGGTTGAGTGGCTGGATGCGCAACAATAGTCTTGAATATAAAGTTGGTGACTGCTTTTAAGTATCTAAGATAATCTACGTTATGATACACTGACTTATTATTTTGTTTGAGAGTTTTATAATAATCTATCAAAGAATTATTAATTATAATTATCCACGCGGGCTGTTTCTTTTCAAAGTCTGATATCAATTGAAACCAGTACTTTCCCCCCGCAAGAGGTTTATAAAAATTTGTGAAATCCAGGTTGCCATCAGCGCGCTTGGGAAAATTAATGGGCAGGTCGACCGCTTGTTTTGACATTTTTAATATACATGAGTATATTAAAAACTTATTCATCTCTAGACTAATGTCTTTTCCGTGTCTGCCGGCGACGACTACGGAGCCGATTGTTG
>Ga0209501_10002929_pt1 | contig 17522 bp, 10 predicted proteins | sample ArcticOcean_MG_C_4_FD_187434 | JGI IMG/M metagenome (GOLD analysis project Ga0209501, IMG submission 187434) | Marine microbial communities from western Arctic Ocean - ArcticOcean_MG_CB4_134 (SPAdes) (version 2) | ecosystem: Environmental > Aquatic > Marine > Oceanic | place: Arctic Ocean...
AGAGGCTACGGTCTGCTCAGACGCCCAATCAGAGGGCACCCTCTAATCCAAAGGGTCGTTCAAAAAATCCAAGGACATACACTTCTCAAGCCATCTATCGCTTGCTTGGTTAATTTCTTTTCAAAATACCATTTCATCGTTGACACTGCATGATCGGATACAGGTTCTCCATTTCTTTCTCCTTCTTGATATTCAGGAGGGTTTTCAAATCCTGAATCACAGCAAGCAACCCAATTCAGTAACTCATGCATGAAATTAATCAACTCCTTCTGTTCGTTGGGATAAAGGGCAATATCCCCACAAAGATCTACTAATTCCTGCCAATCTGGGTGAACCTCTTCTCCGGAATATTGTTTAATGCAGCCTTCCCAAGTTCTTCCATCAATCCAATTTTCTAATTTGCTATTCATTGATTCTTGGGAAGACATATTCTTGCTGAGTTAATCTCCTCTATATTATTCATGTGCTCTGATTCAATCCTAGTACTAACAAACCAGAGGGTCAAAGCACTGACCCATTGATTCGTTTTGAACTCATCAGAGGGCTCGCAGTGGGTCATGTCAGACGCTACCCATCCAACTGATAGCTATTGGGCCATACTTTAGGAATTCAGCCCCAAGTACCCTGAGCAAGCATTGCATCAGCGACCTTTTCGAACCCAGCAATATTAGCCCCGAACAGATAATTGTCCTCTTGACCATACTTCTTGGCAGTGTCGTACGCCTTTTGGTGAATCCCCACCATAATTGCGTCTAGTCGTGCGTCAACCTCTTCACGAACCCAAGGAACTCTCTGGCTATTCTGGCTCATCTCCAGTCCAGAAGTTGCCACTCCTCCAGCATTGGAAGCTTTTCCAGGTGCGAATTTTACATTGCTTGATTGGAACACGTCTACAGCCTCTGGGGTACATGGCATATTTGCACCCTCTACAACGAACCTGACTCCATTATCAACCAAATGTTGTGCATCTTTACCATTCAACTCATTTTGAGTTGCACATGGAAGTGCGATGTCAACTGGGATTTGCCAAATTTGATTGTAATCTAATGACTTATCACGCTCCGTGTAATTGTAGCCTCGGTGTGCAGCATAATCCTTGATTCGGCCACGCTTAACATTCTTGAGATCCATAATCCAAGAAAGTTCGTCAGTGTCAACCCCATCAGGGTCATGTATGAATCCACTACTATCTGAAAGAGTGACCACTGTTCCACCGAGTTGAGTGACCTTTTCGCAAGCGTATTGCGCCACATTCCCAGAACCCGAAATTGCTACTGTTTTTCCTTCAAAAGATTCTCCTGTAACTGCCAACATCTCACGGGTGAAGTAAACTAACCCATAACCTGTTGCTTCTGGACGGACAAGAGAACCACCATACGACAAGCCCTTGCCAGTCAATACTCCGGTGAACTCATTGCGAAGTTTCTTGTACATACCAAACAGGTAACCAATTTCTCGACCGCCAACTCCAATGTCACCAGCAGGTACGTCAGTGTCTGCACCAATATGGCGCGCTAATTCAGTCATGAATGACTGACAAAAACTCATCACTTCATTGTCAGACTTACCCTTTGGGTTGAAGTCCGAACCACCTTTTCCTCCACCCATTGGAAGACCTGTTAAACTGTTCTTGAAGGTTTGTTCAAACGCCAAAAACTTGAGAATTGAGAGATTTACTGTTGGGTGAAATCGTAGACCACCCTTGTAAGGACCAATTGCCCCATTGAATTGAATGCGGAAACCGCGGTTAACCTGTATCTTAGCCTCATCGTCAGCCCATGGAACGCGGAACTGAATCAAACGCTCTGGTTCACACATACGATGGAAAATATTCGCCTCAACCAGTTCTGGTCGGGCTTCCACTACTGGACTCAGACTTTCCAAGACTTCCAGTACAGCCTGATGGAATTCAGGTTGGTCCGGGTCTCTTTGCAATACCTTATCATAAACATCTTTCAAATGTTGGTGCATTTTTTTCACCTTAGGAAGTAGAACAGAGTCATCATCTGTTCTTGACGGGCGACCTGAGTCCCCCTTTTCACTATTACCTATGGGATGTTTTGAAAATTAAGCGAATTGGAGGGTATGGCATTTCATGGTGCACCTATAAAAAATAAAAAAAGGGCAAACTGGTTGAAATCTGATAAATCGGGTGGGATGGCTTAAAATGTAGTTAGACATTGGCAAAAGTCGGGAATGACACATGAGTGAAGCACAAACGTACTATGACGGACTTATTGCACAGGGACATGCGCCTGAAGGTGCAACGCAGTATACACAACAGCACTTTCCTGGATTTGTCCCGGTAGCAGGCGCCCCCGCGCCTGCACCTGCACCAGCACCAGCACCTGTTCCAGTAATGGGTGCCCCAATGATGGGAACACCTGCTGTTGCCGCCCCAATGGCAGCTCAACCAGTCGTTGTCGTACAGCAAGCGATGGCGGGAAACAATCCTAGTGCTCTTTTAGCCTATGTCATTTGGTTTTTCCTAGGGTGGATAGGTATACACCACCTATACATTGGCAGAGGAATTGGAATTTGGCTGCTTTCTTTAATTAGTTTCCAAGGTTTGGGATTATGGTGGCTTGTAGATCTTTTCTTGATACCCAGTTCTTGCTCTAAGGTCCGTTAGAATAACACTTAATTTTACTATAAGTTGTTATTGAAAGATGATGCGCTCAGCGACTTCTGCAACTGCTTCAGTAGCATTTGGCAGAGTCATGATAAACATCGCAGCCTGAGAAACTTGTCTCTTTCGAAGCGCATCGGCAATTGGGGTATGTTCTTGGAACCAGCGTGTCTTTCCATCTCGACCTATTATTCGAACATCAACTTGGGACATTCTCGGTTCTGAAAGTAGTAATTTCACACTTGGGACATCAATTGCCACATATCCTTCAGGAACTTTGGCACGGCGGCATATTTCATCCTCAATCTCACGCCGCTCAGCACTATTCTCAGCCAATTGCACTAAACGCTTAATTTGTGCATCGCTCAATTCTTCAGCTCTTCTAGTAACGCACACTTTCAACAATTGGCGGTATTTGAGCCGCCTCAACATATCTTTAGCAATTCCACCTGCTTCAGATAACGCCTGCCATATTTCAGCATCAACCATACGTTGCATATCAACAGCATCTGGAAGATTATCCTCGCTACGCTCAACTGCTCTTGAAAGCATCATTTCAGTAACCCGCGTAACCTTGTGGAAATAGACTGCTGAATACATCAATCCGCGCGCCATCAACATTCCTTCAAGGGCTGGAACGCCACCTTCAGTCACAGCAACATCACCGCTATGCCTTTCTAGACACTCAACTAACCTAAGATGGTCAACCACCCCATGCCTAACTCCAGTGAAGTGGGCATCCCTTAGCAAGTAGTCAAGTTGGTCACAATCGACTGGCCCATGAATTAGGTGTGCTAATGTATTGTCTTGGGCCTCAAAATTGCTGCCACCCTCAGACCAGTTGAACAGATTTCTCTCAGAACCAGCCGCATCTGCTCCATGTATCAATCCAGCAACCTGCTCTGGGTCAATATCATATTTTTCAAGAATATCAGGAACTTTTTGGCGATTATCAAAAAGGGAGTTTTCGTCTTCTCTCAAAATGTCGTAATCCCCAGTGATGATACCTTCTGTGATATGCATATGGTCCGCCCCACCTCGCTCATGCAAGATGTGCTCAAGTGTGTGGGAATAGGGGCCGTGACCGACGTCGTGAAGCATTCCAGCAACCTCTACGATGGTCTTTTCATGTTCATCTAAGCCAACGGAATCAGCCATCAACCCACCAATATGAGATACCCCAAGAGAGTGCTCAAACCTCGTATGGTGGGCACCAGGAAAAACTAGATGGGCCAATCCAAGTTGCTTAATATGACTAAGTTTGTTGAATTCAGGGGTTGCTAAAAGTTCCTCTCGCACACCTTTGATGCGGAACATTCCATGAATTGCATCATTTATCACTTTGCCACTCATGCCGCTACCTCATTATATGCTGATTGCAACCCCTCTTTCAACTTGAGGGATAGTGCCCGATGAGGGAAACTCATGGTTGTTCGTGTCCTTGTTGCTGGTCGTATGCCTGTTGATCATATTGACCAGCATACCACTGGGCTTGTCCTTCAGTTGGATACCAACCGCCTTGTTGCTGTTGTTGCTGCCCCATCTGGGCCCACCATTCAGCTTGTTGTGAGATTCGTAATTCCTCCTCAAGTTCAGCACGCCTCTCATCTATATTGTGACGTAATAGCATACCCTGTGAACCGGCAATAGAGCCAGCACGTAGGGCCTCATCAAGTTCATCTTCCAAGTCTGCAAGACCTTGGAAACCTTCTGATGTATGCAATTCGCCTTCCATCTTTTCAAACATTTTCCTTGAACGCGATGTAGAGGTCATTGAAATTCCAATCATACCAATTGAAAATATCACCAACAGAAGTACAGCACCAGTTATCACTTGGCCAACACTATCCTGTAACAACGCGCTTTGGCCTAGTTCTGATTCTACCACATCATCTGCCCTTCCATCATTGTTAGCATCTACTGGTACGCTGTTTGGGTCAAGCGGGTTACTTACTGGGTCAGAACGGACTTCATCAGTATTTGAATATCCGTCTCCATCAATATCCCAATCCCAAGAATCAGGTATTCCATCGCCATCCATATCAGGGCAGCCGATCATAAAGACTGTTGAGTTCCCTGCTTTGTTAGGGCAATCATCGGAAATATTTGTATTAGGTTGGTCAGCGAATCCATCTCCATCTAAGTCAGACCATTGTGAACCATTTTGAGGGAAAGGATCTACGCTGTCAGAGTATCCATCACCATCCCAGTCTTCACAGCCTAGTAAACCACCTAGAGAGGAATTACCCCAGCGTGCAGGGCAATCGTCTGAATTTTCACCTGCTTGATTATCACCGTATCCGTCACCATCACTATCCTGCCATTGAGTATCATCTTCAGGGAACGGGTCTCCTTCATCTGAATACCCATCTCCATCAGAATCAATACAACCATACTGGTCCTCAAAGGAAGTGCCAAACGTGTCCGGACAATCATCAACTGGCTCGTTACTTTCTTCGGCCTCATCAACATAACCATCACCGTCTCTGTCTGGGCAACCATTGGAAGGCAAACCTGCTACAGTTGGGCAATCATCATTGTCATTGGAAAGTCCATCGCCATCATTATCAGGACAGCCAAAACGATCTATCGTGCTGTTGCCATATCTTTCAGGGCATGCATCAACTTCTGAACCGTTAGAACTGTCACCATAGCCATCACCGTCACTATCATCATGTTGGCTTGGATTTTCAGGAACTGCATCTTCAATATCTGCCCAACCATCACCGTCAGAATCAGGGCAGCCAATTAGATTCTGCCAAGAATCACCGAACTCATACTCGCAATCATCCCATGGTGGAATACTAACGTCTATGCCTTCATCCTCAAAACCATCATTATCCCAGTCTAATGGTGATGGGTCGGGAGAATATGCACCTGCTATCCACATACCTGGCCAGTGTGTTTTACGGGTTAAATTCCATGAGCCGTCAGCCCAGTTATCACCCATACTGTCACCGTCTGAGTCATTCCATTGAGTTGGCTGACTTGGGAATCGGTCGTTCATCACCGATTGGCCATCGCCGTCCAAGTCGAGACAACCATATTGATCTCTCCAAGAATTACCCCACATCATTGGGCATCCATCTGGCTCTGTGCCGTTGGGATTATTTCCGAAGCCATCTCCATCCGTGTCAACCCATTGACTTGGGTCATCAGGTAAGTGGTCCATTGTGTCTGGCCAGCCATCCCCATCTCTATCTATACAGCCAAAGTAGCCTGCGCCGCCTGACGAGTTGCCAAATATATCTGGGCAGTCATCGCCTTGGAATCCGGTCAAATTATCTCCAAATCCGTCGCCATCACGATCAGACCATTGGCTACCGTCGTTGGGGAAGGCATCTGTGCCATCACCAACCCCATCACCATCAGAGTCGGTCCCATAAACCATTATCCAACCATCAGCACCGCCTATGCTGCTTAACGTAAGTGAATTGGAATCATCGTAAGCATTACTATGGAAATATCCACCATAAGCAACCGTGCCGTTCCGAACTGCTACCGCCCTGCCATAATCAGAACTGCTTCCTCCAAAGTGGTGTATTGTATCCCAAGTCCAAGATCCTCCTTGATTTACAAGGGTAGCATAGAACGCATCAGGAGACCCTACGCTTGTGATGTAGGTATTACCGAACCATGCCGTTGAGGAATGATAATCTCCTACAATTGTAAGATTGCCGGATGATTCATCTAAATCAATTGCCCAGCAATAATCTGTACTACTACCACCTACATTTTGCGCCCATAATGCGGTCCCTGAAGTACTATATTGAGCCACGAAACAATCCCAGTTGGAACTTTGTTGATATGCGTAAATCCATGTCCCACTAAATTGCATTCTGTAGTTAAATCTACCAACTAATGAAATTTCACCTAAGTTATCTATCACGACATCTTCTCCATAAGATTGGTACGAACTTTCATATCCAGCCCAATTTGCCCAAACACAGTTTCCACTTGAAGTATATTTAGCAACGAAAACGCGATAGTAGCTTGATGATTGATAACTCGGCGATAACTGGCCACAACTTCCGCCAGTACCTTCAGGTGTCATCCAATAACTGAATTCTCCGACTACGGCAATTTCACCATTATCATTGACATCAATACCTCTGCCTCTTTGATAATAACTGCCATACATCCTATGTGCCCATTCAACCGTTCCCGCTGAATTTATCTTAGCCACATATGCATCATCGTATGTGTAACCAGGTATTGTTGTTGAACCAAAATAAATTGTCCCGGATGTATAGAAATAACCAGTAGCGTAAACATTACCACTATTATCAATAGCAACTCCGTGACCGTAATCATGACTAGTGCCCCCTCCTTTAATCGCCCATAGCCAAGTCCCATTAGTGTCTAACTTTGCAACGAAAATATCGTAACCACCTTGGCTAGACAAAGAAGTAGAACCAAAGGTTGCTGTACTGTAAAATGAACCAGTGATAGAAATATTGCCGCCATCGTCAACGTCAATATCATAGCAGTGGTCTGAACTACTGCCACCCATTTTTTCAACCCACAACCAATTTCCAGATGGGCCGATTTTACCAACAAAACCATCGGTAGACCCCAACCCATTAAGATTGATATTTCCGAATCTAGCATTGTTGTAAAAATAACCACAGACATAGGTATTTCCAAATGCATCCATTTCTATTGCTTCAACTGAGTCAGTACTAGAACTACCTGCTATCGATTCGCCCCAGAGTAATGTTTCCTGAGGTGAACTGAAATTTATGACTGTTTCATCACCTAATTCTGCATTCGGAATCATGGTTGACATGATTGAAAACATGAATATTGCGACTAAAATTGATGATTTTGCAAACATTTTCCGTGCAGCAGTTGGTCCGTCACTCATGGTTATCCCTCATACGCACGCGGGGTAGGGAGAATAGAACCTTTCGCCGTACTTTTTCCCGACTCAAACACCAGGGAATGATGTTAGGTAAGACTCTAACCTAGTCATCAATCGATCATCGCCTTGATTTACTATCATCTCTCTCACAGATTCTTCAACCAACGCATGTTCATTTGGTTGCAGTGACATTGCGCGCCGTAAGCAATCAAGCATGGCCATCTCATCATCACTAATCACATCGTCATCAAGAGCTGCTATCAATGCAGATTGGTAACAAGTTGCATCACCGATGTGACGCTTTGACCATTCATCTTCCTGGGCCGATGTAATAGGTGATTTCTCCATCTGGTTTAGAATAGCGCTAGCGAACTTTGCAGACCCTTCATCCAGCCCAATGCAGTTGGCCAAAATATTGAGTATTGCCATTTCATCATCTGTGACAATTCCATCTTCCATCGCCACTCTCAAGGTTCTAAGATAAACCATCAATCCACGACTCGCAGTGTGCGTCATGGACCACGCCAATCGCCTCCGCTATTTGACGGTGACCTTAGGCTCATCACATCAGCCACAGAGCCATAAAAGCAGCATTTCATCTGAAATCATATAGCAACACCCCCTTTTCCACACTCATGGGGGGCAGTGGGAAGTGAAGGCAAACATCCCCCCCGAAGTTCTTTCTGCAGCCGGTCACCCTCAAAGTGTAGCCAAAGTTGTTTCATCATTATCAAACAATAATTATCTTACAATCAAACAATTATCAGAAGACTGTGGGATGTCAGTAAGCCAGGTTTCTAGTGGATTGAAACAGTGTCGCTTTCGAGGATGGGTATTGTCAACCCAGGGTGCTGTGAGTGGAAAGGGCAGACCTCGACATTTGTGGGAATTAAAGGTCTCACCACTTGAACTGATAAGAGAGTTAGAAACTGAAGCAAAGACAAAACATGTGATTTTGGCTAATGCTGTTAAAAGGTTACGAGCTGAATTAGATAAATAACGCAACATTGAGGGTTGAAAAAATGTTTTCGTTTGTGTGTATTACAAAAATCGGCATTTCTAGGTTATTTGCCTTTTTTATCAACAAAATCGTTGTACTACGTTGCATTACACTTCACCCATAACGGTATTACAATGTATTAACATCGTAAGACAGATTAAATACCCGACCATATGTGGAAAGGTCGGAGCGGTACAGATGGTCAGTCCAAGTCAGATGGTTTCAGTACGGCTCACCGAAGAGGAAATCTTCGAAATTGAGCGCCGTGTTGGATTTGACGGCATGCGCAACCGTAGCGACGTATTACGGCGTGGACTTCACAAGTTGTTAGATGAGACAGCTGCTGGAAATGTTGGCCGCCGACAGACTATCAGAATCAGTGAAGGCGTATCACAACAATTGAAAATTCTAGAACAGATGCTTGAAATGGATGCAAGTTCCGCAATGGCGCTTGGAATTGGACTGCTTCTGGAGCAACAAACAGAAAAAATGGACACTAGAGTTACAGATGCTCTAAGTGTTCTGAAGGACATTGATCTTCGAGGTTCTCATGAGGACCATACTGAGTAAAAGGGTGAGAGAAAGTGAGCAATGGGATGCACACCAAGAAGAACCAGGGGGGGTGTAAAAACCCCCCCGCCCCCACTCTGGGCATATTCAATCTCCGCCTCCGTGCCCGCGACTCAGTCATTTCAGTAGCAAATTCAAACAATACCCCCGTTCCCGCATATGCGGGAACACCCCCTCACGACGAACTTTGATTCGTTATACCCCGGCCCCTCGCGGGGCCCCCCGAATAGAGTCAGGCCGATAGGCTCTTTTTGATATCATCAAGCGTGGGAAAAACCCAACCTTATTGAGCGTCCGAATCGCCGGTCAAACTCATGGTGGCAGATGAACCTAGAATGCCCGGTTATCTCGCCCATGAAGAATTACGACCAGGCCAAGCAGAAATGATTACTGAAGCGTATGATGCCCTCGTCAACAAGGGTAGTCACCTTGCCTGTGCCCCTACTGGAATTGGTAAAACTGCTGCTGCCCTTTCTGCTGCACTTGACGCTTCATTTTCATCAAACGAAAAACGAACTATCTTCTTTCTTACTGGGCGTCAAGCCCAACACCGCATTGTTGTTGAAACAGTTCGCCGCATTAACAAACGCCTCAAAGAGGGGCAAAGTAAAGTGAAATTAGTAGATCTTGTAGGCCAACAATCAATGTGTATTGATGACATTCGCAAGGAATTTTCTTCAATATTTTCTCGCCTTTGTGCTGACAAAAGAAAGAACCGTCATTGTCGCCCGTATCTTCAGGAGGTTGAAGGATTAAAGTTGAAAGTCCTGCAAGAACCACTGCATGTGAATGAACTCATTCAAGTTTCAAAAAGTTACACTGAAAATGGCCAAAGCAAATCAACTTGTCCTTGGAAAGTTGCACGAGAAAGTGCTATCGGTGCAGACATTATTGTTTGTGACTACAATCACTTATTCCATGAACGGGTGCGGGCCGCATCACTAGATGCGATGGGAATAAAATTGGATGACGTCATCATCATAGTTGATGAAGCACACAATCTGCCTGACCGCATTACCAAAGGAATGCAGAGAACATTAAACGATGAATTGGTTTTATCAGCTCGCCTTGAAATGGAAGAGCATATTGAAACCCTTGAAGAGAAAGAAAGCAAAGGTTTGTTTGATGTTCGACCTGAAACCTATGCAAATTTGCGAGCAGTCAAAGCAGCAATTGACAGGATTCGTGCAGATTTAGGAGGCTTTTTCAGAACCCAAACTCAATCACTTTACAAGGAAAAATCTGAAGAGACCCGAATTGTTAATCAAGAACTTTTGAATCTATTATCATCAGCATTAGCCAGTGATATAAGTGGTAACGATCTCACTCTAAATCAAATCTCAGAGACTCTGGCTACAATAGAAGTTGAACTAGACCCTGACTTAGATGAGGGGAAAGAAACCGCCAGCGCGCGCCTTTCAGAATTATTCAACCTCATTGACAGGCTAGGAGAGAACAACGCATTGGCCTTCATCTTCTCTCATGGCAAGGGCGACGCACCACGACTAACCACCCATTTACTTGACCCAGGAATTGTGGCTGGACCTGTATTTGAAAAGGCGGCTGGAGCCTTACTGATGTCTGGAACCCTCTCACCACCAGAGATGTACGGGGAACTTCTATCCCTGCCAAGCACAAGACCGATTTCTTCCAAAGAATATCCATCCCCATTCCTTTCCGATAAACGGCCAGTAGCAATTGCAACTGGCGTGACTTCAAAATATACTAGGCGGGGGCCACAAAATAATGAGAAAATCCGCTCCCATATTCGAGCAATTTCTGTAGCGGCCCCAGGTCATATTGCTGTATTCGCCCCTTCTTATGCAATGTTAGAAGAAATTGTTGGCGGTGAAATATGGCACGGCCGCAGGGTGATGAAAGAGGAATCTGGTTGGTCAAAAGCACGTATTGACTCACTTCTACGCGATATGGACATGGCACGTTCTGCGGGAGAAAAAATCCTGCTTGCGGGCGTATACTCAGCAAAGTTAGGAGAAGGCGTGGATTATCATCGAAATCTGTTAGATGCTGTGGTATGCATCGGACTTCAAATCCCACCCCCATCTGAAGAACTCAAAGCGCGTAAAGACTACTATGAGGAGAGATTCGGGAGCAGTAAATCATACCGTTGGGCAGTACAACAACCTGCTGTAAACTCACTGATGCAAGCGATGGGAAGGCCGATACGAAAAATGGGCGACCGGGCATTTATTTTATTGTTAGAAGATAGACTATTGATGCCACAATTCAAGCGATTACTCCCTAGCAACATCAACATCTTGACTGTGTCAAGTGAGGAGTCAACCAGTCGCCATGCAAAACGTTTCTTCAAACGGCATCCAGACCCAGCAATCGAAGATGATTAGACACGAAGGATTCAATGAGGGCGGACTCAACGGAGTAGGTAGGTGAGAGAGATGAAATGGCAGCCAATCACTATTCAAGTTGACCAAAACGAGGACGACGACTCACCAAATAAACGCTTTACTGAGGGCCTAAGTGCCTCTCCTGAATCCCTTCACCAAAACTTCCTATCAGACCTCGGACACCTACAAGAGATTCATGATATTCATCAAACGACGATGCAAAGCAACTTTGCCCCAGTAGAAGCGAATTTTGACCGTATTGCAGGTGTGTTATCAACGGAAACAATGTTGGCAAAATTTGACGGGAAATCCAGTGATGACCACCTCTCATTCCCGCTCCACGGGTGTGAACTATCCGGGGTCAAACTTAGTGCTGCTGAACTAGATGAAAGTTCCATCATCAAATTGAATGTTACCGGTCGTGATGGTGATGAATTTGAACAGGCTTTCTCATTACCAAGCGGAAGCCGCCTGGCAACAGCCACCTGGGATGGTGGTGAACTGCATCTCAGCCTCAACCGCTTGAGTTAGCCGTGTTATCCTAGTTAGCACTAGTCCGTAACTAAGCGTTGTTGGGAAACGGTTTTGAAACCGTTTCTTGAAATCAGCGAAGTGGTACTTCTACAAGTTCATCAATTTGGCCGAGTACTCGTCCAAGTGCGTCTTGAGCCTGACTCTTGTGAGCCTCGCCCATTTCGTGACGTGAGTACCTTGCCTCTTCGAATACGCTGTCAAGAGCGACCAAAGCTTCCTCATTGATTGGCAATGCCTTGCGAATAGCCATCTCGAATTCACGGACTGTCTCAAAGTCACGTCGTAGGAAACGGTGTCGCATCAGGATTGCACAGAGGCTTTCATAACAGTTGAAAATAGCCTCTCTAGTTTCATCTCCCGCAGCCAATAGTTCTGCAGTGTAAGCGAATACATCTGCTAATTCTGACATAGCAGATTGCTTGCGGCGGCGCCAATAAACTACGAATGCAACTGCGCCAAGAACGGCTGCAATTAAGCCGCCATACAGCCAATTACTAATTCCATCTTCAATGGTTGCTGCTGATTGCACGACAACTTCCATAGTAGTTTCAAGACGCTCTCTATCATCTTCAGCAACTTTTTCATCAGTTGAGTTGATTTGTATGTAAAGAGAACCGTAGGTTGAACCATCGCCATAAGGTGCCATTGGTGGGACCGAGACAAACTCGAACCAGAACGAACCGTTATCACCTGTGCGTCCAGTCAAAGTTCTACTAAGACCATGTGAATCATTGTACAGAACGGCTGTTACTGCAATATCACTGGCTGGCAGTTGGGTGTCCTTCGCTGTTCCCTTAACCCAAGCGATTACTCTGTCACCATTGTATGGTACTACTTCTACACCAGTCTCAAAGTCAACAGGAATGACCACAAAGATTGATGTGTTGATTTGATCACCGTTGAAGTTTCTTGAGATATTGTCCATTGCTCTTAGAGTCAATGTGATATCACCTGCTGTCATATATTGTGGAGCGGTTAACTGGATACTGAAACTACCGTCTTCCATCCAAACAACTTGCTCAGAAATACCAAGGTCACTCTGATTCCAATAGAGAATAAGGTCGAGCAAATCCACTGGATTCCCACTTCCTCCGACCTCAAGGATTCTGCCTTCAATGATTATGGGATGAGACGAAGAAGAACGGACAATGATGTTCTCATTTTCAACCAATTGCCAATCAATATCAGACCAAGTAGTCAAAGTCGTTGTTGAATTAGTTGCTAGCCATGATGCCTCGCCTGCATAGTGTGCTGAAAGTGTGTGCTCACCACGTGCTGAAGCCATACTAACTGGAACTAATAGTTCAAATTCACCAAATGAATCAGTTGTTACAGTGTCAACAAATACTCCATCAAGCAAAATGTCAACACTTCGCCCTGAAATCCCTGGCAAACCTATTGCATCGGAATCATACAAACGCCCGGACACATTCCAGAAGGCACCGCGCGTAGCGTCACCGTTGTCCTCACTAGTCAACAATAAGTCGGAATGATGAGCAACCCAAATTGTACCATTTACACTTGCTTCACGATACCAACCTTGTGCAGGAGCATAGATTTCTACCGGGTGGGAACCTAGCCCAATGTTGTTAGGGATTGTCCACTCAATTATCCAAACCCCATCAGAGTCAGAGTACACTGTACCGAGGAGAGTACCGTTGAAACGTACCTCAAGTGAGTGGTTTAGGAGCCACCCTTCAGGGAGGTTATCCCTTACTGTTCCTTGAATCGTAAGGTTGTCATTGATAGCAATCTCTGTTGGGAGAATCAAAGCCACATTGACTGCGCTGTACACATTCCATGAAGTGTTCGCTTCTGATGGCAAGTAGAAGGTTGAACCCGTAAATCTCATCTCCATCATCTGAGCCCCGAGAGGTGAATCCGCAGGTACTGGATAGTAGACTTGGAAGTTACCTTCACTATCTGTTGTGACATTTGTAAGCCAAGCATTGTCGAACCAAACTTCTAGGGATTCGTTAACTAATCTGTTGTCAACAATATCAAACAGAGTACCATCAATGATGAGTAGTCCTTCTCTGTCTACATCGCCTCCGCCACCTAGTAGAACGATGTAGGTTGGAACGCTGATGTTTACCCACTGTTCAGCTGATGAATTGAGGTAATACTCTGGGTTTGTTGAATCACCTTGACCTATTGGATCAACCCACATGAAACCACCCCTGAAGAAAATCGTCACTAGATGGCTGCCAGCCGCTGTTTCGCTGGGCATTGTGTACATCAGGCTGTAAGTTCCAGTAGATGCATTAGACTCAATGAATGCTCCAGTATCGTTGCCATCAACTGATAGATGCAAAATGCTGGCTGCTGGTACGCCTCCGGTTTGTAACAAGTTCCCATGTTCATCAAGTAGAGTCCCATTTACCCAAATCATATCGCCTGCGATGAAATTGCCTTCTACAGAATCAATGATAATTACGGTTGGTGCTAGTATAATGACTAGAGTCGTATCTTCATCACCAAGTACTCCTGTGGTTCCAGCCATGCCAAGATAACTGGCATTAATTGAAAGTGGACCTGGTGCGATGTTGGCTGGAACAGTGAGCAGAGCCCACGCTGTTCCGTTGACATCTGTAACAACCGTTGTTGAAATATTGAGAGTTGGGAATTCAATAGTAACTGTTGCATTCGGGATGACCGCCAAGGTGTTGTCTTGCAACATCACCTGAATGCTTACGTTATCTCCACGAACAGTTCTGTAATCTGGGTCAAGATTCTCAGGCGTCAATATACTGATGACTGAATATCCTCGGCTATCAAAGGTATTGTTACCACTTGAACTGAGATAGTAATTCACAGTTGGAGTATAACTTGAAGCCAATAGGTGTGTCCCACGTGGGAAATCTGTATCCAAAGTAATGACTGCTGTCCAAGTTCCGTTTGGTTGGGCTATCGCATTAGATACCTGGAAATTATTGGTATAACCATCAATGCTAATCTGCACTTGTGGAAGAAGGCCAGCGCCATCCCTTGCAATGATTCCAGAGCCGTTGTCAGAAACTAGACTTCCAGTGACATCAAACGTACCACCTGCAAGTGGATTTGCACTAATGCTATCCACAACAAGCACGGTAATTGAACGCACACTAATTGTGTTGATTTGATGGGTCGTAGGATGCATTTCCCAAATCCCTGTTGCATTATAGTAGATAGTCACTGTAATCTGCCCAAGAGGTTGGGTATTTGGAACCGAGTAGGTCCACGATGCAGTTGCATTACTGTCTGTCATTGATTCTGGCATCCAAGTATCGTGGAATTGTGCCCCAACTGTAGTGTTGGTAATTAGCCGATAATTATCAGATGCTTCAACCAGCACGGCGCCGAAACTAATGTTCTCGCCACGGGTAACAACCATTGGGATGAGTGGGTTTTGTTGCTCGAAATCGGTAACACCGATAATCAGCATCCCCGAAACTGCAGAGCCTGTAAGGTAGAATGGATTACTGCCATCAAGCACTGAAACCACAAGAGTCTTGTTTCCATTTGTGATACCATCATTATTTGGGTCAGTTGGTACTGATAAGTTGAATGAACCGTTGTTAGCGGTAATATAACTTGCAACCAACGTTTCAGATGGGTCACCTAAGAAGAAGACCTCAATTCCAACCGGTCCGTTGAACGGCCGAGATACGTTGTTTCCATCGTTGACTGTGCCAACTAATTGGAAACTAGTTCCTGCTGTCACATTTAGTGGCACAGATGATATCACAACATCAGATGGTACCTGAACTGTGATATTCATGAAAGTCTCATTGCCCCACCAACGTGTAGAGCCTGATGCTAGAGGGTCGGAAGTATCGTTAGACATCCACACCCTCACGTCGTAATACCCTGGGTCCATTGTGGGAGGTACAACCCAATTCAAAATCGTGATACCCTCTGCACCTGAAACAGCTTGGCCGATCGATGTGTTTGTGCCACCCCAATCCCATGTGAAATTGACAGTTTCTCCAATAACTGCTGAACTATCACCGACATCAGTAACTGTGATATTGAACGGAATCGGGTTCCCTGCTTCAACAATCACTGTTGTAATATTACTGCTCAGCACCAACTCTGATTCAAGTCCAATCAATGCTGCTGGTGAAGTATCCATGAAGTAGTAAGAACCACGAGGTCCAGCAAATGTATCAAAATCAAGTACTGTTGTGAGGTTATGAGCTGCTGATGCTAGGTCAGTTGGTAAAGTAACCACAACAGAATAATTTCCATTGGTCTGGTTAGACCATGCACTACCTAAAGGAATGAATGATGGGAGTGGGGGTTCTCCCATCGGCCCACTTGGACCAGTCCCTGGTATGGCAATTGAAAACTGTACATCTGAGGTATTCCATAGAATTGGTGTACCAAGTACATCATCCGTAATAGAACCAGAAATTATTGTAGTACCGCCTAAGTGAGTCCACTCTTGAGCAAGATTAATCGATAATGTGGCAGTTCCAGTGACGAGGAGAAGACCAGTCTCATTTGCTGGTTTGAACCATTCACTACCTGCGCTCCCACCTAGGTATCCATCGTAAGAAATATTCCACCAGTAATCACCTGCTGCTAGTGTGCCAGAGGGTGTGAATTCGCTAAAAATCCAGTCACCTTCAGGGTCAACTGAAGTATTGACAAGAGTCCCATCAAATGTCATGAGATAAGTGCCATTGAATGGAATAGTAGCCATACCTGTATGGTCGGTTAATGAAACCATCACGGATGCCATTTGACCGCGAGCTATTGAGCCGAGATTGAAGCTCATTGTAACTTCACTTCGTAAACCAAATCCTAAGAAATCATCTTGATCAGAAGCACCAGGAATGCCCTGTCCAAATAATAATTGAACATCTAAATAACCCGGCCCAATCGGTACATCAGTACCATTCAGACTCCAAGTAATGTTGTAAACTCCGTTGGTTACTACCCAAGTTGTGATATTGGTGTAACTCGTATTACTGCCATTACTTCGCAATAAGAGGGATATGTACCCATCCATTGGTGCAGGTGTTGCACCACGGGTAACCACGGTACCATTTACATAGATATTTTCATTGATTACTAATAATGAATGATTGGCACCTGAACCTTCTATTGTAGCAGTCATATCTGGTGCTGCTGAAATATTCATTGTGAAACTTATATTACCAGGGCGGGCGTGATAAACCGGAGCCGGACCTAGGTTCAAATTACCCTCGTGCCATCCGTCAAAGGAAATCGTTGCTTGACGGAAGCCTTGTGTTTCAAGGTCTGACAAGGTAACATCAAAGGAAAAGAAACCATCTGTCCAAACCGGGGCCTGTAAGGTCACATTAGCACTCAGAACAGAAGATGGATAAGTCAATTCAACAGTGAAATTGGTACCCCTATTCACTGAAGGGTCAGTTTGTGGCGTGGCATTCCAAAGCATGTTGCCAGTGATAGTAGTTGTAGTGCCAGCCCCAATAATCGGAGCGCCCACTGGTTCGGGACCTGTAAGAGTCAAATTAACATCGTCCGTTATATTCAAAGTCACAGCGTAAACATTGTATGAGTACGGTACATAACCGCCTTGTCGAGACT
>Ga0209501_10002930_pt1 | contig 17520 bp, 18 predicted proteins | sample ArcticOcean_MG_C_4_FD_187434 | JGI IMG/M metagenome (GOLD analysis project Ga0209501, IMG submission 187434) | Marine microbial communities from western Arctic Ocean - ArcticOcean_MG_CB4_134 (SPAdes) (version 2) | ecosystem: Environmental > Aquatic > Marine > Oceanic | place: Arctic Ocean...
CTGCATAGAGTTCCGTTGCGGTGGACGCCTCGAATGCCTTACGTCCTCTATGACTACCGAGTTTCCCTGGCTTTGGCTGGTGGCGGATTGAGGGCTGTCGCACATAAGAACGGCGCTGGCTTCCGTATCGACAACTCCATCACCATCGACATTCGATACTCGGAAGGATACCGGCTCGATATCTTCAATGCGTACGGTGTCAGATTTTATATCGATGAGGCCATCTTCAGCGCCATGCAGGACCTGGGTTGGTTCAATCCGTACGTGGTGCGTTATCACTGGTCCGTTCAGACCGATGAGTACGGCAATATAAACACCTAGTATCTTTGGAAGTGGAGCAACTCGCCAATGGCAGACAGCGGAATCCTATGGATCGACATCATATTTGATTGGGCTGTTATCGCCCTTGTCGAACTGGCCAAATGGCTCGGCATTACCTACGAAGAAATCAATGTGTGGCTGTTCGTGATCGCATGGCCCATTGCCACATTGGCGATGATACTGCTGATTTTGAAGCTTTGGCAGGATAAGCGGAGGTTGGTTAAATCCCTACCGTAGATGGCAGTGAAGTCTAGCAACCAAATTGCTTTGATTGGCATTCGATAGACACGGTTGCATTGCCCATGGCATACTACCCGCATCAACATTCGAGTTGTCTGCGGGGAAACATGGGTGATCCGATGACGGTTAGGGGGCATGACCGCTACGTGCACGGGCTGATTGACCGGCGCGGGTTCCTGAACCGCGCCACCAAGTTTGCCGCCGCCGGCGTCACTGCGACCATGCTTCTTAATGCCCTCGCGCCCAACTACGCCCTCGCCCAGCAGATCAAGCCCGGCGATGCCCGCATCACGTCCGAAAAGATCAGCTTCGCCTCGCCCAAAGGCCATGGCAGTGTTGACGGGCTGATGGTGCGCCCCGCAAGCGGCGGCGAGCGCGGCAGCGTCGTCGTGGTGCACGAGAACCGGGGCCTCAATCCCTATATCGAAGATGTCGCACGGCGCGTTGCGGTGGCCGGCTTCAACGCCCTGGCGCCGGACGGGTTGAGCTCTCTCGGCGGCTATCCGGGCAACGATTCGGACGGGCGCGTCATGCAGCGCAAGCTGGACCGCGGCAAATTGATTGAAGACTTTTTCGCCGCCTATGACCGGCTCGACGCGGACCCAGCCTCGAACGGCAAAATCGGCGTCGTCGGCTTTTGCTATGGCGGCGGCGTCGCCAATGCGATGGCGGTTGCCCGGCCCGGCCTGGCCGCCGCCGCGCCGTTCTATGGACGCCAACCCGGGGATGCGGACGTTGCCAAAATCAACGCGTCGCTCTCGATCCACTATGCCGGCCTGGACCGGCGTATCAATGGCGGCTGGCCGGCCTTCGAAGCCTCCTTAAAGGCCCACGGCAAGACATTCTCGGCGCACATCTACGCAGGCGTTAATCACGGCTTTCACAACGACACCACGCCCCGCTATGACAGAAGCGCAGCCGAGCTGGCGTGGACGCGGACCATCCAATTATTCAACGCCACTCTTGCCGCGTGAGGCTTGCCCGGCTTTGCCGGCCGCTGTCATAGGAGCGCGCCAATCGTTCCGGTGCGACGCCGAGGTGATAGAGGGCGTGAATTTTCAGCCATTCCCAGACAATCGCAATGGCGCTGCGCCCGTCGAAGCGCCGGGACGAGGTGATGACCGGCGATTCATGAATACAAACCGTCGCGCCGGCTTTTTCCAGGTGGCGGCTGAGATCGTAATCTTCCATCAGCGCCAAGGGGCGGATGCCGCCGATGGCGTCCAGAACGTCGGACCGCACGAAGATCGCCGAGTCACCATAATAAAGCCCATGCCGGCGGATCCAGGCGTAGAAGCGATTGAGGGCGCGCACGAACAGGCGCCTGCCTTCGAAGTGGATGGCGAAATTGCCGCCGGCCAATTTGCCGTCCGCCAGCTTGGCTTCGATCAATGCCAGACCATCTTCGGGAAAACCTGTATCGGCATGCAGAAACAAAACCACATCACCGCTGGCCTGGCCGGCGCCCGCCGCCAGCTGGCCGCCGCGGCCGCCCGCCGCCGTCATAACCGTGACGCCAAGGCTGCGCGCCAGATCGGCGCTGCCGTCCTGGCTGCCACCATCGACGACGATAATCTCGTGGCCGCCACCTTGGCGCCGCAGCCCGCCGATCAGGGCTTCGAGCCTGGCCGCTTCGTTCAGCACCGGAATGACGACCGAGATCATCACGGCGCCGCACCGAGGCTGGCCCGTTCCGCTTCGCTGATCAGACCGATGCCGATCAGGATGCCCGACTGGCGCTGCCATCCGGCTTCCAGCCAGTCGGAGCCGAGCCGGGTCACGATGGCCACCGGCAAGGTGTAGCGCGCCCGTGTCTCGGCGCCGGCCCGGTACCAGAGATTCTGCACCCAGCGGTAAAGGGCGATGCGCTCGTCGGCCGCCATCGACGGCAATTGGCTGGCCAGATAGTGGCGCCCGAAGGCCACGTGGCGGGCTTCGTCGATCAGGATGCGGGCGTTGAGGGAAGCGAATAACGGGCACGGGAAGCGGCGCACCAGCTTTTCGATGAGCCCCACGGCGCCGCCTTCGAACACCATGTGGAAGGCTAGGATGATTCCGGCGGCGGAGCCCGGCCAGTCTTGGCTTTCGCGTAACACAGCGTCCAGCGCCGGCTCCATCGGCTGAATGCCGCCGAGGCGCATCGCGTAGGCGCCGTAGACGTCCGCATGCTTGGCTTCGTCGCGCCGCTGCAGGGCGATAAAACGGCGCGCCTCGTCGCCATCCAGAAGCGGCGCCAGATGATCGCACATGCGCATCACCGCCTTCTCGCCGTGATGGAACTGGGAGACCAGGGAGCGATAGGTGCGTTTCCGGAACCAGAAGGGGTATTTGATTTTTAAGTCCCAATCGATATCGGTGGCCGGCGTCCAATCGTCGCCCTCGGCCTTTTCGATAAGCCGGGCAATCGCGTCATTGGACGTATCGTCAGAAGTATCGTCGAGCATGGTGATCCTGAATTGCGATGCACGGATATCGCGGCGGATTATGGCGATGGCGGCGATGGGATGCCAGACCCATTGGCCATCACAACTGCGTCAGACAAAAACCGCCTCTGGCCCCTGCATAACCCTTGCATGTCAAATTGCAACGGAGCCAATCCATGCCCCTCGATCAAGATCACCCCCTGAACGGTCCGCACCCCACGGACTAATTTATTTGCCTCCCTCCTCCCCCCTCTCTTCCAAACTCTTCGGGCGCCTCATAAGGCGCCCGATTTCTTTTTGGGGGGATGCAGGCGGAAACTCAAGCCAAGGCGTCCGCAAAAAACGCGATGACCTTTTCCCAGGCGTCCTCGGCCTGGGCTTCCCGGTAGTTGGCTTCGTTGAGGAAATTCTGAAACGCATGCCCGGCGCCATCGTAACGGTGAAAGGAATGGGTGACGCCGTGCTTGGTCAGCTCCGCGTCCAGGCGGTCCACATCATCGGGCGACGGGTTGGTGTCATCGTTGCCGAAGAAGCCGGCCACCGGACAGGAAATATTGCCGACCATGTCTATGACCGTCGGCGCCTCGCGGCCCTTGGCGGTCATCACATTGCCGCCCCAGAAATCGGCGGCGGCGCTGAAGCCATCGATGGAGGCGGCGGCCAATAACGCCACGCGCCCACCCATGCAATGGCCGCCGATGGTCAGCTTTGCATCGCCGCCCATGGCAGCGCGGGCATGGGCCACCAGGGCTTCGCAATCGCGGACCAGTTCTTCGTCGGTGAGGTTGCCTAAGGCTTCGCGGCCCTTGGCGTCCGGCCCTTGGCGGTGGAACAGATTGTGCGAATAGGCGGCGTAGCCGGCCTCGGCCCAACGCTCCAACACCTTTTCGGTGAAGCCGTCGAGCCCCGGCGCGTGGCAGCATTCCAGATAGACCGGGTGCGCCCCATCGGACGCCGGCAAGGCCGACAGAACCAGCATGTCGCTGCCATCGACGTTGAGTGTTTCGCGGTTGATCATGATCGTTTCCTCCCTTGAAATTCTACAGCGTCAGTCTAGCTCTGGCGCCGCCCCCTGACAAATCTGCCGCCGCTTGCTACAGTCCGGCGCCCCGGCGTTCCTCTCGCCGGGCGCATTATTCAGGATTACCACTTTGTCCGATACCGAACCCCTTGCCGGCGCCCCCGCTGCCGGAACCAGGACGCGCGCGGCGCCGCTGATGCTTTTGGCGCAACGGGATTTCCGCCGGGTCTGGCTGGCCGGCGCCCTCGGCGGCTTCATGCGCTGGATGGACGTGCTGGCGGTCAGCGTCTATGTGCTGCAAAATCACCGGCTCGGCATTCTTTGTGGCGCTGACCTTGTTCGTTCGCATTATCCCGATGTTCCTGTTCGGCGCGGCGGCCGGGGCGCTGGCCGAGATGGTCGACCGCAAGAAGCTGCTGGTGTTTTCCATGTTCTTCCTGTCCGGGGTTTACGGCAGCCTCGCCTGGCTGGCCTGGACCGGATCCTTGCAGGTCTGGCAACTGGCCATCGTGGTGTTTTTCTCGGGCACATACTGGACGCTGGAGCTGCCCATCCGGCGCACCATGATCGCCGAGATCGCCGGCATCGAAAATCTCGGCGCGACCATGGGCCTGGAAAGCTCGACCACCAATTTGACCCGCATGGCCGGCCCCTTCGCCGGCGGCTTATTGTTCGAGCTGGCCGGCCTGCCGGGCACATTATTTGTCGGTCTGGTCCTCTATACAATCGCCGCCATTGCCATGTGGCCGGTGGCCTATGACCGCGCCCGCCCGAAAGGCGAGAAGTCCGGCTTCTTCGCCAATATCATGGAGGGGCTGGAATATGCGCGCACCAGCCGCGCCATCAAGGCCACCTTGGCGATCACCATTGTCCTCAATCTGTTCGGATTTTCGTTCGTCGCCATGGTACCGGTCATTGCCAAAAACGTCTTAGGCCTGTCACCGTTTCCGACCGGCATCCTGATGGCGTCGGAAGGCTTTGGCGCGTTTATCGGCGCACTTTTAATTGCCTTCTACGCCAAGCCGAGCCGCTTTCGCCAGATTTATTATGGCGGCACTTGCCTTTATTTGGTGTGTATATTTCTGTTCGCCCTGTCGCCCGTATTCGGATTTTCGATCACGCTATTATGGATCGGCGGCTTTGGCGTTGCCGGTTTCGCATCCATGCAATCGGCGCTGATGATCGCCAGCGCGCCGCCCGAAATGCGCAACCGGATCATGGGATTGCTGACCATGTGCATCGGCGTCGGGCCGCTCGGCATCTTGATCGTCGGCTCGTTATCGGAAGTTTTGGGCGCCCCCACCGGTATCTTGATCACCTCCTCGACGGGCATCGTCGGGATGATCTGCGCCACGTTCCTGTGGCCGGAAATGCGCAAGCGCCAAGACGATTAGTCGCCGAACATCAAGACGATTAGTCGCCGCGCCCGATGCCTTTCAATAAAAGGCTGCCATCGATTTCCAGCTGGTCTTGGGAATGGCACAGGCGGAACTCGTCGCACACCAGCTCAAAGGCCATTTTCACCGCTTCCAGAGATTCAGGATTGGTCTCGAAGGCGCCGATATTGGCCTCGATCCAGCCCTCCGATACGCGGCAAAGGAGGGGCTGGCCATTCACAAGGGCCTGAAACCGGACCTCGGCGAGGCCGGCCTCCCAATACCAGTTGCGATTGGTGCCGAAATCTATGTTTGCATTGTCCGCCATGGCGGCTGCCCTCCGGTTAATAGCAGGTATAATCCGCCTACTCCGGCATGCCGTCGAAGCTGGTAATGGAGCGGTCGATCTGGGTAAACGGCGCGGCGTGTTTCAAGAACAGATTGAGGCCGGGCTGCACAAAACTGGCATCATCGATGCTGCCCACCTTGACGCTTTTGAGGCCGCTGCCGCCGGACGAGAAGCCGAACAATTGCGAGCCGCAATTATCGCAGAACTGCTTGGTCATGGTGTTGCCGCTATCGGCGGTGTGGTTGAAGGATTTGGGCGCCCCTTGGGTGACAACCACGGCCGCTTCATCGACGAAAATATTGGTGGCGTAGGCGGCGCCGGTTGCTTTTCGGCAGTCGTCGCAATGGCAGTTGGCGATGCGCTTGGGTTCCGCGTCCACCTCGTAGCGGATCGCCCCGCACAGACATCCGCCCGAAAATTGCACCATAAGACTGTCCTCCCCTTAATTGGTTCCGTGGATTGTTCATACCATCCCGTTCATACAGGATTGCTAAGCGTCTATCGAGTATATATGCCATTGCCCATGCCTCCAATTGCAGATTTCATTTTCCGGGTCCGCAGCCGCACGCGCCTTTAAATGGGCGAACGCATCACCCTTTCGGCCTGGATCTATCTGGTCATCGGCCTGCTTACCATCGCCGATGCATTTATTCAGATCCCTTCGTCGGCTGCGCTGTCGGCGGCCCTGATCGCCGCCTTTATCATCTTGCAGTTCAAGAATATCCCGCGCCCCCAACAGATCGCCGGCGCCGTTTTGGTACTCATCGGTATCGTCGGCGCCGCCGTCTCCGGGCAATGGTGGGAGGTGCTGGTGCTCGGCACCGCCAAGTCGGACACGTTCCTGTTGTTGTTTTTCGCCATTTCCTGGCTGCAGTTTCCGGTGGGGCTATCGCCGGCGCTGCGCTCCACCCGGAGCGCCATCATGAACCAGCCGGGGAACCGCCGCTTCCTGACCTTGTCGATGGGCGTGCATGTGCTGGGATCGATCCTCAACGTCGCCGGGCTCGGCCTGTTGACGCCGGTGGTGGAAAACCAGAAAGACCCGAAATTACAAAAACGCCTGGCCTTGTCGCTGATGCACGGCTTCACCTCGGCGTCCTGCTGGTCGCCATTTTATATCGGCATGATCGTGGTGCTGACCGTGTTGCCGGGATTGCGCTGGACCGAGGTAGCGCCGGCCGGCGCCGGCATGGCGGTGCTGCTGATCGCCGTCTTCTGGCTGTACGACCGGACCTTCCTGGCCGGCAATCATGCCCCGCCGCCCCAAACAGACGAGCCGGCGGCAACATTACGCAGCCTAGTGCGCACTGCCGGAATTCTGTGCGCGCTGGTCGGCTTGGTATTATTGCTGATCCAGGCATTTGGTACGACTGTGGCCGTCGCACTCGGCATCGTCGGCGCGCCTTTCGCCATGGTCTGGCTGGCGGCCATCGAGCGGCGCCCGGCGGCGCAGATCACCAATACGCTGGGCTTCATGCGCCGGGTGGTCAGCCTGTTCCCCACATTGCGCAACGAAGCGTTGGTGTTCGCCGCCGCCAATGTATTCGGCGCCGGTGTCGCCGCCATGGTGCCGGCGCACGATCTGTCGCAAACGGTGAATACGCTGCTGCCCTGGCCCGACGCCAAGATCGCGGCGCTTTTATTGCTGTTTCCGATCTGCGGATTGCTCGGCATGCATCCGGTGATCGTGGTGATCTTCCTGTCGTCGGTGTTGCCGCCGGAACTGATGGGCTTGCCGGAATGGATCGTCGGGCTGATCTATCTTTGCGTCTGGGGCATCTGCACCATGGTCTCGCCGTTTTCCGGGACCGCGTTGTTCATGGCCAGGGCCACCGGCACGCCGCCGCAGACCATCGCCTGGCTGTGGACGCCGCCATCGGTGTTCGTCAGCATCGCCGCCACCGCAGTCTATATCATCGCGCTCCGCCACTGGATGCTTTAGGGGCGCGGAAATTTTCGGTTGAACATATACAATCAACAAATTTACACTGCACCGGGTACGAGATAAAAAAAACGATTGGTAATCTGTCAGGCTTCGACTGGGAGGGAGCAATGATCAGGCGGTTCTTATTTGCGGCGGCAATTGGCCTGTTCTTTTCGCCGGCACAACAAGCGGCTGCGGGCCCGCTTTACGATATGAAGCCATTTCTCAATCAATGGCAGGCGGTCATAGACAGGGGCAGGATACCGGTTATCCGGGTACCGGCCCTACCCAAGCGGGATCGGGGCATAGCGCCCAGCGCCCGGATACCGGCCAAGCCCAACTTCGATAGCAGCATTCCACCATCACGGCGGTTCACCGGACGGCCACCGGCCGCCGCCCGGAGCAACCCAGTACCGGCAGCCGCAGCGCCACCGCCAAAACCCACCGGCCGTGCGCTGGCGTTGCCCGCACCGGCGGTGCGCGCCAGACAAGCGGCGGGCGGAACCATGGCCATCGAAAGATTTTATGTAAAGGGGTCTGCCGGGCTCGCGTCACCCCGTTCGGTTGACGGCACAGTCAGCGGTGTTTCCTTGACCCTAGACTACGAGAAGGGCCTATTTATTTCAGGAGCGCTCGGCTATAGAGCCCAAGAGAATGTCCGTCTGGAGGCCGAGGTAAGCTACGCAAAGCTTGGCCTGGAGAGTGTCTCCGGCAATGGCGTCGCCGTCGATCTCAGCGGTGATTGGGATTTGGTCAGCTTCACGGCGAGCGGATTCTTCGACATAAATACAAACACCAGCGTCACGCCCTACATTGGTGGTGGCGCCGGTTTAATTTATTGGGATCGGGGCGTCGTTACGGCTTCTTTGAATGGCACTTCCGTTACGATCGCGGGCGACGACGGCACTGAGGTGACAGCATTTGCCGAAGCCGGTGTATCCATCGCCCTCGACAGCAAATTTGAATTGGTTCCCAGCTATAGGTTCCAATGGGCTGATACCGGCTCCTCCGGGATCGATGACGATACCATTCATATATTCAAAGTCGGTCTGCAGGTCGGATTGTAAATATATGGCCAGCGTGGGACGCATAATAGCAACGCTCGGCTTGGCGATGGCCCTTGGCGGCTGCGTCACCTATTCGGAGGCGGACAGTTACGTGAACGATGTCCGCGGCGCGCTCCACCGGTCCGCCGAAAATGGGCCCGTGCAGGTGACGCTGATCGGCAATCCTTTTACCGGCTCCGGCGCAAAGTTGGCGGGCATGGTGCGGGGAGCCATGGACCATCATCTGGATTGGCTGCAAGCAAACGTTATCATCGTCCCCGCCGGCGCCGCAGGCGACCGCATCTTGTTTGTGATCGATCCGTTACCGGTGCGCCACACGCGCGATATCTGCGATGATGCAACCGGGGTACCGTTTGAACGCGATGCCACCGTCATGCGCATCGGCGCCATTTACTGTACCGAAAAGGTGGTATCCGAAGTGTGGGCCCGGCTCGACCGGCCCGCTTCCGCCGGTGATCCCGTTCTGGCCGAAGCCATTGACGGCCTCGCCTGGCGCGTCATTCCCTGGGTCACCAAGGATCAGCTGGAAATGCTGCGCGATGCGTCGGATTCCTGAAGGAATGTCCTCTAAATCGGAATAGTCCTCATTCGGATTTGCTGATTGTCTGAACCGTCTCGAAACCTTCGAATTGGGGCGGGCCGAGATAGATATCTTTTTTGGGGCCGCCGGAGCGGACAAATGCCGCCATTGGCTTGGCCTCAACGCTTTCGGCCAACCAAAAACCAGGTGTCTTGAATTTCCTTTCCCCGGATTTCGACCGCACCCCTGGAGGCGCAGTCAAATTCATCCTTGATTAATTCGTAACTCGCCTGGGAAATCTGAATTTTTCCGGGCAAGCCGTGGGATTCCATCCGGCTCGCCACATTCACCGTGTCCCCCCAAAGATCGTACTGAAATTTTGACGTGCCGATTATGGCGGCGACAAGCGGGCGGCTCCCACCATGATACGTTTTTGGGGATTCATTTACTATTATTATGGACAGATCAGGGAATGTTTTGGACAACTCCCAGGAGTTCCGCAAAAAATATGCCGGCCCGATTCGAATGCTAAAAAGCCGCCTCCACCCACTTGCCTTGTTCGCAATTTGTACTAAATAGAACCCTAGAGCCCTGCCCGGCTTCGTGGCGGTTACCGGGGCACGGCAACGGCGGCACGCACGGGCCGACCATGCCATCCCCCGTGCGTGCGGACCCACCTCGCCGGGCTTGGAGAAATCCGGTATAAACCGTAAGGAACCGTAAGGAATACTCATGAACCGGTATGGTCGATTTTTGGCCAAATGTGTCGCATTCGGGTTTATCATACCAGGGGTGGTATGGCGGGCGGACGAACATATTTGGAGCGCGCCGGAAATCGCGGTGCCTGGACGGACGCCCGGCTGGCCGACCCTGCCATCCCCAGCCGGGCTGCGCCTATGTACCATTGATACGCGGCCCGAATTGGCGGAAACTTAAGGCAAGGTGCAAAAATATGGGAATGAGCCGATGAATATTGCCGATGAATTTATCCAGAACGCTTGGTATGTGGGCGCCTGGAGCCATGAGGTGAACCGCACGCCCATGCAGCGCTGGATTTTGGGCGAGCCGGTGGTGTTCTATCGCACAACGGCAGGTGCCGCCGTCGCCCTCGACGACCGCTGCCCGCACCGCTATGCGCCGCTCTCGACCGGCAAGCTGGACGGCGATGCCATCGTCTGCGGCTATCATGGGTTCACCTTCGATGCGAGCGGCGTCTGCACGTCCGTTCCCGGGGTCAGCCGCGCGCCCAAAAAGATTTGCGTCAAATCCTATCCGGTTGTCGAAAAATGGGGCTGGGTGTTTGTCTGGGTCGGCGACGTTGAGGCCGCCGACGAAAACGCCCTGCCCGATTACCATTACCTGGATGATCCAGAATGGATCGGCGGCGGCGAGACGCTGCAGGTGAAGGCGTCCTATAATCTGATCCGCGATAATCTTCTTGATCTCACCCACGCGAAATTTCTGCACAAATCGACCCTCTCCAACGACGCGGTGACCGAGTTTCCAATCACCGTCGAGGAAAATTCCGGGTCCCTCAACATCCGCCGCAGCATGGAGAATATCGAAAAAACATCTTTGTTTTTGACCGGGCTCGGCGGCTTCACCGAAAACGTCACCCACTGGCAGGACGTGCAATTCCTGCCGCCTAACAATGTGCTGATTAATGTGGGCGTGCATTCGGCCCAAGGCACCGCCGAAGACAAGCGCATCGAAATTCGCGTCCTCAACGCGATCACGCCGGAGACTAGGGCCTCGAGCAATTACCACTGGGCGATCGTGCGCAATTTCGATTTGGGCAACGAAGAGCTGACCGAGCACATGATCACCCAGAACGCCGGCGCCTTCGAAGAAGACCGCTGGATGATCGAGCAGCAGCAGGAGCTGTGGGCGACCCGCCCCGATGCGGCGCCGGTGCCCTATATTCACGATAAGGGCGTCGTCAAAGCCAATGAAATGGTGGCCCATATGCGCCGGCCCGAAGCGCGGGACGCCGCCGAATGACATCCCAGCGGGACGGCGAAATTCTGACCCGGGTCGGGCCCGGCACGGCCATGGGCGAAATGATGCGCCAATATTGGCTGCCGGCGCTGAAAGCATCGGAGCTAGCCTGCGACGGCGATCCGGTGCGCTTCCAGCTGCTGGGCGAAAAGCTGATCGCCTTTCGGGATTCGTCCGGGTCCATCGGCGTCCTCGATCATCGCTGCCCGCACCGCAGCGCCTCTTTGTTTTTTGGGCGCAACGAAGAAGGCGGCATTCGCTGCGTCTATCACGGCTGGAAGTTCGGCGTCGACGGCAATTGTCTGGAGATGGCCAATGTGCCAACCGCCCAAGACTTCAAACACAAAGTCAAAGCCAAGGCCTATAAGGCGGCGGAGCGAAACGGGCTGGTCTGGGTGTTCATGGGAGATCAGGATGCGGTGCCGGCGTTGCCCGATATCGATGCCACGCTAATCCCCGAGGGCGAGCTGACTATCCGCTTCGTACAGCGGGAATGCAACTGGCTGCAGGCCATGGAAGGCGACATCGACACCTCCCATCTGGGCTTTTTGCATCTGGGCGCCGCCGTGCGGGCCGAATACCAAGAGGGCGATGTGGACCACAATGTGGTGTCGGCGCGGGCGCCGGAGTTCGTCGTGAAAGACACCGAATTCGGGGTCACCTATGCGGCCCACCGGGCGGCCGCCGAGGCCGGCCAGACCTATTGGCGCTTTGCCCATTTCCTGTTCCCCTGCTGGGCGCTGCCGCCGATATCGCCGTTCCACGCCAACCGCATCGCCCGCGCCTGGGTGCCCATGGACGATACCCATACCATGTTCATATCCGTTGCCCACAAGGACGCGCTGGTGGCGCGCCGGGCGTCCACCAACATCACCGGCGGCACTCTCGGCGACCGATTGCTGCCCAACGACACCGGCTGGTTCGGGCGCTGGCGCCTCGAAGATCATTTCGGCAATGATTTCGGCATCGATCGAGGGGTGCAGCAGAGCGACAGCTTTACAGGTATCAATGGCATCCATTTGCAGGATCAGGCGATCACCGAAAGCATGGGGGCCATCACCGATCATGGGCTCGAACATCTGGCGCCGTCCGATTTGATGATAGCGCAAACCCGGAAACGGCTTTTGGGCGCGGCCAAGGCTTACCGGAAAAGCGGCGCAGCCCCGCCGGGGGCCGATGATGGGCGCCTGTTTGCCGGCGTCCGGGGCGGCAGTTTCAACGCCGCCAGCGGCCTTGCCTGGGACCAAGCCTACAGCGAACAGATACGCCGGCACGTCGCAGCCGCCGAATAAGAAAAAAAATGCGGCGCCCCGATGCTACGGGACGCCGCCGATTTAAAACTTGAAGAAGGAGGATTATTTCCAGAAGAAATCACCAACCCTGATTTCGCCGGAGCTTTGCAGGTTCGGCTTGATCTCGACGTCCTTAGTATGGGCGAAGACAACCGGAACCTCGGTCAGCGGATAGATGAAGGACATTTTGTTCACCTGATCCAGAGCCGGCGTGTAGATCGCGGCCCGCTTGGCGACATTAAATTCGGTCGCACCTTTTTTGGCGGCGCCGTTGATCAACGGATCTTTGTAGTAATCGCGGTTAGCGCCAAAGAAGAAGTTCAACAGATTCTCGGTGTCCGGCTGTGCCGCGGTCGGATACTTGCCGAGGAACGCGGTGAATTTACCGGCGCCGCGCTTCTTCACATAAACCATCAGCGGCAACGGCTCGATGGACGCATTGATACCGACTTTGCGGAGATCACCAGCAATCGCGACGGCGATGTTCTTGATCGGCGCATAGGCGTTGAGCTTGATTTTCAGGCCGTTGGCGTAACCGGCTGCGGCCAGAAGTTTCTTGGCACCAGCCGGATCATAACCAAGCGGCTTGGTGGTCGGTTTGCAAGCCACGGTCAGCTTGAAGCAGACGCTGTTCGGACGCTCGGCCGATTTGCCGCCGGCAACGAAAGTGTTGATCAGCCGTTCCCGGTCGATGGACTTCATCAGCGCCTGACGGACACGGATGTCGGTCATTGCCTTGTTGGCCGAACGGCCCGCCGCATCCATGGTGATGTACATGATCTGCTTGGAGCTGGTCGACGAAATGCGCAAGTCGGTATTGGTCGCCAGCAGCCGCTCATCATCGGCGGTGATATCGCGCATAAGATCCAGCCCGCCGGTCAGCAGCTCTGCCTTTTGGCTCTGTTTGTCGGGGATGAAGCGGCCAAAAATCCGGTTGGTGGGCGCCCGGCGGTGGGCCGAGCCATGATATTTTTTGAAGCGCTCGATGACGACGCCCTTCTTGTCCAGCGACACCAGCTTATAGGGCCCGGTGCTGGACGCCGATACGCGGCCATAGGCGGCTTGATCCGCAAGGGTTTTCAGAGCCTTGTGAATTTTCGAATCGTAAATGCGGAAGCGATATGCGATCGAGCTCAAGGCCGTGGCGCGCGGCTGCTTGGCGATAATTCTGAGCTTGTAGGGACCCAGTATTTCGACTTTCTTGACCCAGGAGTAACGCCGCTTGAAACGGATTTTAACCTTCGGGTTGCCGATATATTCGATGGTATGCTTGACGTCCTCGGAGGTGAACTTATTGCCGCTATGGAAATACACATCATCGCGCAACTCAAACTCGAAAGTCGACGGATTGATCTGCTTCCAGGATTTAGCGAGCTCGGGCCGGAATACGCCCTTGTGCTCATCATAGACCAACAGCACGCCATACATGACGCGCGTGAACAGGCCGGTTTCTTCGTGGGGTACGTGATAGGAATCCAACGACGAGAAAGGGTCGTTGATACCAAAGCGCATGATGTCTTTGGATTTTTGCGCCATGGCGGGCGCCGCGGCGACGAGCGCGGCGACGCTGGCCACCAACAATAGTTTGAGATAGGTCCGAAACATAATTGCTCTCCCTGCTTTGTTATTGTGCGGGAGAATAGTATCGCGGGTCTAAGCCCCTGACAACTGCGCCAAGCCGATTAATCAAACGCCGGCGGCTATTCGCAGCGATATACCAGGTGGCCGTCCTTATCGTGCCCATACCAGACCGCGATATGGTCCTCGTCGGCGCAATGTTCGGTTGCCTGGCGGAAGGTATCGACGCCTTCGTTGGCGGCATTATAGCCGATGGCGATGCGAATTTCCGCATCGGAGCTTTGCGTCACGTCGCCCTTTTTGAAGCTGGAGCATGCGCCGAGAAGAAGCGTCGCCGCCGCCAGCGTTATTACGAATTTCATCAGACTTCACCTTTGATATTGAAAAGCGAGGCTAACGAAAATTGTTTAGAGTTTTATTAATGGCCGGGCACGGCCGCGCGGGCGGCGGCGATGAAGCGGTCCATCCATGGCAGCGGCTCGCCCGCCGTATAGGCCTCGGCGGCTTTGGCATAGGTTTCCAGGCTGAGCCAATCCTGGTCCATCACCGACGCCTCCAAGGCGTCCCGGTAGAACCAAAGATAACTATGGCTGACGCAATCCTGTTGCAAGGTTTCCATGCCCTCGGCAAGCGCCCGGGCTCTGACATCGGCATCATCGGTCACCACAGCAAGCGCGCCGAGGGCCATTGGACCGGCAAAATTGAAACCGGTCTCGCGGCAGGTCGCGACCGCTTCCTCGGCGATGCGAATAGCCTCGGCGCGGTCGCCCTCGATCAGCGCCACCTTGGCAAGCAGCACCTGATTGATCGGCTCGAAGCGCCGCGCGCCCAATTGGCGCGCCAGATCAAGGGCGCGCCCACAGCTTTTCTTGGCGCCCGCATAGTCATGATTGTCGAACAGCAATTTGCCCGCGCAACTACCCCTGGCCACCATCTCGGCGCGGCGGTTGCCGCTCATCGCCGCGCGCTCGGCGGCGGCGCCGACATCCTCCAGACCGTCTTGGATGCGATCCATATAAAGGGCGGTGTGGCCGCGCATGGAAAGATTGACCGGCTCGATAATCGTCAAATCATGTTCGCGAATTATGGTGACGCATTCATCGAACATCTTGTTGGCGGTGATCATCTGGCCGCGCAGATAGTACGCATCGCCAAGCCCGGAGAGGGCGCGCGCCTCTTTTTCCGGCGAGTTGGCCTGGTGCGCCAATTCGCGCGCTTGGCTGTGCTCTTGCAGGCAGCCGCCGATATTGCCGAGGGGGAAATAAATGTTCCCCCTATAATAATGGATCAGCGACAATTGCTCGATCTGGCCGGCGGCGGCCGCGGCGGCCTCGGCCCGGTCCAGATAGCTCAGCGCCTCGTCATAGCGGTCCAAAATTCGCAACGCCGAAACCAGATCGATCAGCATTTGAACCGCATCGGCGTCCGCCTCGGCGTCCGCTTCGAGCCCGTCCAAAAGATCCAAGGCCTTGATCAGATGGTTGACCGCCTCATTGCTGGCCCAGCTCTGCTGGGCGCGCGCCGCCGCTTCACGCCAGCACGGAATGGCGCGCGCCGCCATGCCCGCTTCGGTGAAATGGTGGCCGATGATTTCCGGCTCGGCGGCGGCCTTTGCCGGAAATTGCGTTTCCAGGGTTTCGGCGACCCGCTTATGGAAGGTCTGGCGGGTGCTCTTGAGGAGCGATTCGTAAGCGACATCCTGGACCATCGCATGCTTGAATTCATAGCGCGCGGCGGGCGGCAGGCTGCGCTGATAGATCATTTCCGCATCCACCAGTGTGGCCAATGCGGCGCGCAATTCCTCGCCCGATTGCAAGGAAATGGCGGCCAGCAAATCCTCATCGAAGGCGCGCCCGATGACCGACGCCAATTGCGCCACTTCTTTCACCGGCGACAATCGGTCGAGCCGGGCCATCAGCGAATCTTGCAGCGATTCCGGGATTGCCAGCGCCGTTAACGGGCCGTCCAATATGAATCGATCACCGTCCTCGATGACCAGTCCGGATTCGAGCACCGTCTTGGTCAGCTCCTCAACAAACAACGGCACCCCGTCGGTCTTCATCACGATTTGTTCCATGACCTCGGCGGGCAACGCCTTGCCGCCGGTGACCCGGCCGATCAAATCAGCGCAATCGGTGCGCCCGAGCCGGTTCAGCGCCAACGTTGTCACGTGCGGCTGCCCGGACCAGGGCGCGGCGTATTCCGGGCGGCTCGCCATCAACAGGAACAATTTCAACTCGCGGGTCCGGTCGATGAGGGCGCCGAGGAATTCCTCGGTCGACGGATCAACCCAATGGATATCCTCGGCGATCATCAGCAAGGGGCGTTTGCCGGTCTGCACCGCAAGGATGTTCAGCAAAGCTTCGAACAGATGGCGCTTGCGTTCCTCGGGGCTGACGTCCGGCGCCGCGTGACGGTCATCAACGGGCTCGAACAAAAGCGGGCCGATATAGGGAGTGATCTCGGCCGCATCCAGATCCAGCTCGCCGACGAAAGCATCGAGCTTGGCGGCGCGCGCGCCGGCATCATCGTCCTTGTCTATGCCGAGCACCCTTTGCAGGCATTCGATCACCGGATAGAGCGCCGAGTTGGCGTGGAACGGCGAGCAGGCAAGATAGATAAAGCCATGATCCACGCCCTCCAAATCCTGGCGGAATCCTTCGACGATACGGGATTTGCCGACGCCGGCTTCGCCCGACAAAATCACCACCTGCCCTTCGCCGGCGGCCGATTGCTGCCAGCGGTTTTGCAGCAAGGCGATTTCCTCGCCGCGCCCGACCATCGGCGTGAGGCCACGAAGCGACGCGGCCTCGAATCGCGATGCGGCGACACTTTCGCCGGTCACCTGCCACGCTTGGCGCGGCTCGGCGATACCCTTGAGCGAATCCAGCCCAAGATCATCGAACTCAAAAAACCCGGCACAAAGCCGGTGCGTGGCATCACTGATAACAACCCCGTCCGGCGGCGCCAGCGATTGCAGGCGGGCGGCAAGGTTGGGCGTCACGCCAAGCACCGCGTGTTCTTCGGAGGCGCCCTCGCCGATGATCTCGCCGGCAACCACGCTTCCCGTTGCGATGCCGACGCGCACGTGCAAGCGCAATCCCGGGCGCGGCTCCAGGGCGGCGATGCCGGCGGCGATGCGCAACCCGGCGCGCACCGATCTTTCCGGGTCATTCTCGTGCGCCGTCGGATAACCGAAATAGACCAAAATGCCGTCGCCCATATAGCGGGCGATAAAACCGCCGAAGGTTTCAATCTCGGCCGCGCACATTTTCTGAAAATCGGAGATCACGTCTTTCAGGTCTTCGGGATCGTATTGTTCGGAGAGCGCGGTCGAGTCGGCCAGATCACAGAACATAATTGTAAGATGCCGGCGCTCGGCCTCCTGTTCCGCCGCCGGCGGCTGCGGCG
>Ga0209501_10002934_pt1 | contig 17511 bp, 15 predicted proteins | sample ArcticOcean_MG_C_4_FD_187434 | JGI IMG/M metagenome (GOLD analysis project Ga0209501, IMG submission 187434) | Marine microbial communities from western Arctic Ocean - ArcticOcean_MG_CB4_134 (SPAdes) (version 2) | ecosystem: Environmental > Aquatic > Marine > Oceanic | place: Arctic Ocean...
TATGTCTGATAAATCACAGTCTTTATCCAAGGCTCTACGGCAAGCTTCTGAGACAATAGTGATCGCTTCGCTTCGGCCCATTCTCTTTGACAACTCTGACGTCACACGTTCAGACATCACCAGTCCATTTAAAGCGGTTAAGTTACGATGCATCGCTTCAGGATTAACTTCAAGTCCCTCTGCCACATCCGCCATGGATGCTAGTGAGCCAGCAGCTGCTTCCATAATAGCTGGGATCGTCGTCCATTCGGCCTGCCACCCTCCAAGCGCCCTCTCATGTTCTTGAGGCATGACATCAAAAAGCGTTGCCACTAAATGAGGAACCCGCTTTGAGGCGGATAAGGCTGTAAGACAGCTGACTGGATTACGTTTATGGGGCATCGCAGAGGAACTACCACGATCAGTTTCGAAGGGCTCAAATGCCTCCCCAATCTCCGGTTGCATTAGAAGAGACACATCTGTGGCCATCTTACCCAAGCTTCCCACCATGATACCAACTGAAGAGCAAAAAGCTACCAAACGATCGCGATGCACGTGCCAAACATGATCCGACAGCCCCAATTCCAGTCTCTTTGCACAGCTTTCAGTAACAACCCCACCCTTATCACCAAAAGCTGACAAGTTTCCCGCTGCACCGCCTAACTGAAGGAGAAAGGTCTCCGCACTGGCGTTTTCAATCCGTCGCCAACTTCGCAAAATCGCCGAGCGCCATCCATTTACTTTCTGTCCGAATGTAATCGGGACAGCGGGCTGCATTAGGGTCCGTCCAATCATCACTGTCTTTTCATGTTTTTCTGCCAGTAATTTTAGTCCTGCATCGAGGCGTAGAATATCTGTTTCCATAAACCTAAAGGCTTTTTTCAGCTGTAATATCATTGCCGTATCGATCACATCCTGACTGGTTGCACCAAAATGTACCCATCCAGATACGTTTTTATTCTTGCCTGCAACCAATTGGGTTAGTTGACGCACTAATGGAATGACAACCGTTCCGTGTTGAACTGCTTCTTCCGATAATCGAGTAAGGTCAAATTTTAAAACATCACAGCACGATCCTATGATTTCAGCCGCATCATCCTCGATAACTCCGTTTTCCGCTTCAGCAGCAGAAAGGGCGCACTCAAAGTCCAGCATTGCCTGAACAAATGAAACGTCATCGAACACGGAAATCATGTTCAATGTGGTGGTTAATCGTCTGAAGATATTGTTTGCCATGAACCCTGCAGATTGGACGGCTAGCGTCTATTTTTCAAACGTTGAAAAACGCCGTCTCCTTTTCACCTTGGAGATGGATGTTGAATTTATAACAAGTCATACCGTTTCGGTCATCGACCTTTGATGCCACTAAGGTGTCCCGGACTTCCGCATCTTCAACCGAATTTAGTACGGGATCCTCTGAATTGGCATGAATTTCATCCGAAAAATATAGGCGGGTCACCTGCTGCTTTAACATCCCCCTGGCAAAAACATTAATTGCTATGTGTGGAGCCTGAAGGGTGTTACCTAGACCAACAACACGCCCAGGCTTCACCGTAACAAAGAAAAAATGTCCGCTATTATCCGTACAGGAACGTCCAAACCCATAAAAACTCTTCACTAGTTCGGTGTCGGTCGTGTCATCGGGATGATCATATTTACCATAAATATTAGCCTGCCAAATTTCGATCATAGCATCGGGAACTGGCTGACCTTGTCCGTCATAAACATGACCATCAATCCTCAATGCCCCTTTGGCACTTTCTGCAACAACATATTCCTTATCACCCTGAGCCAGTCCAATTTTAAGAAAGGGACCAACCGTCTGCGAGGCCGTAATTCCAAATTCACTCATAGCAAATTCTATTCCTCAAATGGCGTAGCATCCCGGCCACGAACGATAAAATTAAATTTAAAGCTCAATGCAAAGTCAGGCTCTGTCGAAGCCAAGTCAAATTTGGAAACTAATCTCTGCCGCGCCCTTTCATCAGGTATTGAATTAAATATTGGATCTAACGAAAACAGCGGATCATCGGGAAAGTACATTTGAGTTATAACCCTAGTAACAAAAGCCGGTCCAAATAATGAAAAATGTATGTGGGCCGGCCTCCAGGCATTATAATGGTTTCCCCATGGGTACGCGCCGGGTTTGATTGTCGTAAATTTATACTCTCCTTCATCGCTGGTAACGACACGCCCATGACCAACAAAATTCGGGTCGAGAGGGGCGGAATGTTGATCAATAGGGTGGCGGTAGCGGCCAGCTGCATTACACTGCCATATTTCAATTAACGTTCTGGGCACAGGACGTCCATCTTCATCCAATACGCGGCCGCTGACAAAGATGCGCTGACCTTGAGCTTCCTCACCATTTTCAATTGAAAGGTCATCTTCTCCAGGGTGCAGTTTGTCGTGACCAAATAAAGGACCGGTGATTTCTGTCAGTGTATGATTTATTTTAATCGGGGGCCTCTTTGGAGACCGGAGAACGGTACTTTTATAGCCCTCGTAAAGCGCTGGAGGATGATCGTCTTGGCTATCCCTCCTATACCCCACAGGTTCGCTCATCGTCACCTCCATTACTTATGCTTTTAAATCGTGCTTTTAAATCGACAAACGATTTAGAACACTAACTTTTTGTCTTTTAAATACTACATAATTGCCCAAAATATCCACAAAAAATTTTGCGTTTACAAGATGCATTGACAAAACTAAATTCTCCTCCGAACACTATTAAGGAATAAAAAATGTTACGGTTTTTAGTAGGTTTTTTCTTAATTATCTCAGTCATCCATACGGAACAGGTGTTTGCCAATACGTTTGTTTTCACAGCGATCCCAGACGAAGATGAAAGCAAATTAAGATCAAGATTTGATAAGGTTGCAACCTACCTTACAAATCAGTTAGACATTGAGGTCAAGTACATCCCGGTTAAATCATACGGGGCGGCTGTCACTGCCTTTAGAAATAACCAGGTGCAACTGGCTTGGTTTGGGGGGCTCTCTGGAGTGCGTGCTAGAGCTCTGGTCTCCGGATCAACGGCAATTGCACAGGGTGTCGAAGACCCAAAATTTCAGACTTACTTCATTGCACACTCAAGTACGGGACTTAAAAAATCCTCTAACTTTCCGATTATGATTGCTGGAAAAACCTTCACCTTTGGATCAAAAGGCTCAACTTCAGGTCGCCTGATGCCAGAATTTTACATTCGTGAAAATTTTTCAAATTCACCGAATAAGATTTTTAGCCGCGTTGGTTTTAGTGGAAACCACTCCCGCACCATTTCTCTTGTGGAATCTGGTGCCTTCCAAATTGGTGCAACAAACTTTCTGGTCTGGAAAAAAAATCTGGCGGCTGGAAAAATCGATACGAGTAAAGTGGCAGTTATTTGGGAAACACCTAGTTACCCAGACTACAACTGGAGCATCAGAGGAGATGTCGATAAAAATTTTGGGTCCGGGTTAACCGAGAGGGTTAAAACTGCTTTACTTAATTTGAAGGACCCTGACCTTTTGGCATCATTTCCAAGGAAAGGTTTTATTCCGGTATCCAACGCTGACTTTCAGTCCATCGTCACCGTTGGTAAACAAATCGGGTTGATCGAATAGTAGTGCAGTTACGCGTAAATTACCTATGAAAAAAACACTTTTTTCACTCGAAAAAACCACGATCCAGTATAATGGACATGCAATATTAAGTGATATATCACTCAGTATTGAAGAGGGTTCAAAGATAGCATTGGTAGGCCAGAGTGGTGCCGGAAAATCTACGCTGTTGACCCAACTCTATGAAGCTAGCAATCGTGATGTGGCACTCGTCCCCCAGGAACTCGGGCTAGTTCGCAACCTGTCAGTCTTTCACAATATTTACATGGGGCGTTTAAACCGTCATGGAGCCTTTTATAATATTTTAAATTTAATTAAACCCACCCAAAAGGAATTGACAAACGTCAGACCAGTCGCCGAGAAACTGGGTCTGGTAGACAAGCTGTTTGCCCCGGTTCAAGAACTATCCGGGGGTCAACAGCAAAGAACAGCGGTTGGACGCGCAATCTTTAAAGGTAGCCCTGTCTTCTTTGGGGACGAACCGGTGTCTGCGGTTGATGAGCATCAATCACATACAGTTTTGTCAACCATCATGAAGAGCCATAAGACTGTTATTTTATCCATGCATGATGTGAAACTCGCACTTCACTACTCAGATCGTGTCATTGGCTTGAAAAATGGAGTTAAAGTTCTGGATGAATCGACTCGTGGCATGAAGACGTCGGACCTTGACGACCTCTACCAAGAATAGCGCTCCCTATGCAGAGGCTCAGCCGCGCCCCCTGATCAGGGTAACGATTGCGATGGTTGCTGTGTCGGTTATCTCATGGATCTACGCCGATATTGAAATCACAACCCAAGATCCATGGAACGAAGTGATGCGCATGGTAACAGGGATGGTTACGCCAGATTTTCTGGAAACAGACAATCTTATCGCCGCCATCGTCAACACTATCGCCTTTGCTATTCTAGGAGTAGCTTTCAGTAATATTTTGGGATTTTTCCTTGCTTTGGCTTTTCATATCCGTCTGGTCCGAGCAGGATGTGCCTTTATTCGAGCTATTCATGAGCTTTTCTGGGCGCTAATCTTTTTACAAGTATTCGGGCTTTCTGCTTTAACGGGCATCCTCGCACTTGCAATACCCTACTCGGGTATTTTCGCAAAAGTTTATGCAGAGATCCTTGAAGAAGCGGACACAACTTCACTTAAAACAATATCACAAAGTACCAGCCGAATTTCAGTATTTGTATTTGTGCGTTTACCGGATGCTTGGGTCCACTTTAAAACGTATTCCCTTTATCGCCTGGAATGCGGGCTTCGTTCTAGCGCGATCCTCGGCTTTGTAGGATTACCCACCCTGGGCTTTCATTTAGAAACGGCTTTCGCGGAAGGAAAATATTCCGAAGCTTTTGCAATTCTTATTATTTTTTTTCTAATTATTGCAACCATCCGCAAATGGGGCCGCGCCAAATTAGTACCCTTTTATATTGTGGTATCTCTTTTGGTTATCCCTTGGGGTCTCTCGGACATTTCAATTACTAATGTTGTCCGTTTTTTTACCGAAGATATCGTACCTCACCCCCTCCATGTCTCTGGGACAATAGATATGAAAGCCTTTGGCAGCTTTATTGATTGGATAACAACGTTATTTTTGAACCAGGCGTTGCCGGGTATTTTTGCTACGATCATCCTTACCCAAATTGCGCTAATCGGGGCAGGTGCCCTGACTTTGATATTTTTCCCATTAATTTCGCCCAAATTTTTTGGGTTCTTTGGGCGCACCGTTGGGCATATATTTCTGGTTATAACAAGATCAACGCCAGAATACATTCTCGCTCTAATATTTTTGCTAATTTGGGGACCTTCGATGCTGCCGGCGGTGATCGCACTTGCGCTCCATAATGGAGCTATAATTGGTCATCTAATGGGACGACATACTGAAAGCATGATATTAAGGCCTGACGCTCCCAAAGGTATCAATTTATATGCCTATGACATATTGCCAAAAATTTACAGACAGTTTCTGGCATTCTTGTTTTATCGATGGGAAGTCATCATGCGGGAAACGGCCATATTGGGAATTTTAGGTATTACCACACTAGGCTTTTATATCGACAGTGCTTTCGCCGATCTAAGATATGACAGGGCTATGTTGCTTATCATTATTACTGCAATTTTGAACTTGAGTATCGATGTTATGTCACGGACTATACGAGCTCGCTTGAGACTGAGAACAAGGGTAACTCTGCTTTAGGTCAATTTAGCTATCAATTCATGCCATGAATCTTTTTCTTTTTCTATCGTAAATTTCGATGATAAAGCCTGGCACTGAACCTCAAGTTTCGTAACAAATTCTTGGCTTGCCTCAGCCTTTAACATTAGATACTGGAGCGCATTGGTGTCACCCATGGGATAATAACCACTATAGGTATTTCCCAATAAACCAATATTACCTTCGATTTCAGAAGCAAGAATAGGGACACCAGCAACCACCGCCTCTGAAATAACATTTGCACCACCTTCAGCCCGAGAACTAATTACCATCAGGTGTGAGCGTTTTAATTCCTGCCGAACTTGCCAACCTGCAACTTCTCCTTTCCAAACATATCTTGGATTTTGCTTCATTTCCCTGATGGCCCTTGCAGCAGATCTCCCGTCATGCGCCACACCCAAATGTGTAACTCTAATCTTGGATTGGTTGGGCAATGTACGTACCGCTAAGGCTGTTCGCATTGGATCTTTAATCTCGCGCAAATGACTAACAACGCATATGTTAAAATTACGACCGAATAATCTCCGAGGTCCAGGGAGCGGCTTTGCCGATTGAAAAATAACGTGCAACTTTGATTGTAGTGAAATTGGGGTTATCTCCTTAACCAAATTATGCAAACAAACCATCGCATCTGCTAACTCCATCGATCTAAGCGTGTGCTTTGGGTGAGTATGTATGAACTCGTTTATATCTGTTCCTGCGAGACACACCACTAAAGGTTTTTCTGGGTAGAGAGCTTTAAAACGTTCAATGGCTCTAGCACTACGCCATGCGTGAATGGCGACCATCATATCTGCTGGACGACCATCATAATCCGTGATTGTTGAGACACTATGACCTAAACTTCGAAAAATACGTGCCCAGCGGTTAGCTGTAGTACGATTTCCGGATTTAGATGCTTGGCGGGACGGTGTAACTTGGATAATTCTCATAATTTTCACGAATAAGTAATTCAAGGCTAATTTTATGACTGCAATTGTCTCAACTAATTATTTATCAGAGTTACTCGAAGATGCCCACTCAAGGACACTAGAGTTGTTAGAGGGATTGGATGACGAGCAACTCATGGGGCCTAAATTACCGACGGTAAATCCACTACTTTGGGAAATTGGCCATGTCGCATGGTTTTCCGAACAATTCGTACTTCGTAAGTTGCATAACCATCCAGCATCCAGGCCGGAATTGGATAATATCTATGACTCGATTGCAATTGAACACCCTACAAGATGGGATTTACCCCTCCTAAATCTGGATGAGTGCCTTACTTATATTGATGGAATCAAAGATAAACTTTGCTCCAGGCTAAACCATGGTAATGCTACCGAGGCTGATAGCTTTATATATCAGTTTGCGACATTTCATCAGGATATGCACAACGAGGCCTACACTTATAGCCGCCAGACCCTCGGATATCCAACACCTGCCTTTTCAGTCTCAAAGGATTTGAACCTAACCAACGACGATTTTGGACCCTACCCCGGGGATGCCCAAATTCCCGGAGGTAAATTTTTATTAGGCGCCTCTCATAATACTGGTTTTTTGTTTGATAATGAAAAATGGGCTCACGAAGTCATGGCCTATCCTTTCCAAGTTTCGAAAGCTCCCGTGACAAACGAAGAGTTTGCCGAGTTTGTGAAAGATGATGGATATAAGCGGAGAAATATGTGGCCTGACATCGGGTGGACCTGGCTTCAGGTGGAAGGCGCCGGGTCTCCCCCCCATTGGATACCCGATGGCCGAGACAAATGGATTATGAAACGCTTCGACCAACTTATTGACCTACCACCTTATGAACCTGTCATACATGTCAACTGGTATGAAGCCAGTGCCTATTGCAGTTGGGCCAACCGCCGCCTACCGACAGAAATAGAATGGGAGATAGCAGCCTCCATGGAACCAGATGGAAGTGGAACGTCACTGGGTGATTCCAAACGGACATATCCATGGGGAAATAACAAAAATACTATAAAAAAGGCAAATTTGGATGGTCGAGGTATGGGTTGCGTGGATGTAGCTGCCTTTGCGGATGGTGACAGCGCTTTCGGGTGTCGCCAGATGCTTGGAAATATATGGGAGTGGACCAACTCCACTTTTGAACCCTATCCTGGCTTCGTTGCTGATGCTTATAAAGAATACTCCGAACCGGTCTTCTATACGCGAAAGGTGCTCAAAGGCGGCGCATGGGCAACACGCAGTCGAATGATTAATAATTCGCACCGAAACTTTTTTACTCATGATAGGCGCGACATATTGGCCGGGTTCAGAACCTGTGCAATCCCGGACTGGATTTAAGGGATAATAATTCTTAAACTTCAAGTTGCATTCAAGAAACTGATAAGTAACTTCTTGGAGACCCAAAACAAATGATGACACCTTTGTCGGCATTGGATCGGATCGTGCGGCTCCATGGTAACCGTCCGGCAATTATTGACCAGGAACAAAATTTTACCTGGTCAGAACACATTTATCGTATCAGCCGTATCGCAGGATTTTTATTAAAACTGGGTGTCGGACCTGGTGATCGGTTCGGCATTATTTGCGAAAACTCATTTCGCTATACTGAGCTCCTACATGCCGGATATTGGGGTGGGGCTATTCCGGTCCCCATCAATCATCGCCTAGCTCCGTCCGAAATCCTTCATATTTTAGAAGACGCCGAATGTGTTCTTTTGGCCCTCGGGAAAGATTTTTTATCTCTTTTGGAAGCTGCGGAAATGGCTCCATGGGGTGACAGATTTTTTTACATTGGTCCAAATGAAGAAGCCCTACAGCAACCACAATACGAAAAATTACTCGCGCCCGCCGATGCAGCAGCACAACATCACGCAGATGAAGATGACCTAGCCCTTCTATTGTATACTGGTGGTACCACCGGCCGAAGTAAAGGCGTGCAACTAAGCCACCGCAATATTGTTGCGAACGGGATGCAGATGGCTATCGCTATGAAGGCAGATAAAACAGATATTTACTTTCATGCAGCGCCCATGTTCCATGCTGCGGATTTGCTCTGCACAGCATTTACCTTGACAGGCGCGGCACACTCTTATTTGCCCGTCTTTTCGCCATCTAAATCGCTAGAGTTAATTGAACAGTATAAAATTACTGTCACCATGATGGCGCCTACCATGATCATTCTGTGCCTAAGTGACAGCAGTTTTGGAAAATATGACACTTCTAGAATGAGAATGATGCTTTATGGATCTTCACCTATGGCAGCGGAATGGGTTCAAAAGTCTATAGAAGGATTTCAAGGTACAGAGATTGTGCAAGGGTACGGTCTTACGGAGACTTCGCCAATTTTGACATTCCTTGATTGGGAAGACCATAAGGGAGCCATAGAAACAGGAAAAACCGAAATTCTACGCGCTGCGGGAAGGCCAGTTGTTGGCCTGAGTATGCGTATTACAGGTGACAACGGTGATGAGGTTCCTTTAGGGGAAGTTGGTGAGGTTACAGTCAAAGGACCTCAGGTCTCTATGGGCTATCTAAATAGACCCGAAGAGAATGCAAAATCCTTCAGGAATGGTTGGTTCCATACTGGTGACGTCGGGCGTATGGATGAAGAAGGCGTAATGTATTTGTTAGACCGCAAAAAAGATATGATCGTTTCTGGCGGTGAGAATATTTACACTTCGGAGGTTGAGGCAGCCTTGTATCAGCACCCGGATGTTCAAGAATGTGCAGTTATCGGCGTTCCGGACAAGACGTTTGGTGAGGCGTTATTTGCAGTAATCGTAACATCACCCGGAAGTACCCTCACACAAACTAAAGTCATAAATCATTGTCGCGATCGGATTGGCGGATTTAAAATCCCACGACAAATGGATTTTGTGAAAGAAATGCCCAAGAGCGCCATGGGCAAAATCCTTAAAAATAAACTCCGCCGCATATACGGCTCAATCACAGATTAGCAAGGCAAGTAACAGTGCCACCAGATATGGATAAGTTCCGCCTCAGACGTTTTGTAGAAAAACTCGACGCCATGGGGGAAGTTGAAACACATGAGGCAGAAACAGACCTCTCAGATATTGCCGTCGTCATTGAAAACAGCCCCAAAAGTAGTCTGGTTTAAGAATGTGGGGCCTGAAATGTTGGAACTCGTCGCTAATGTTAACGGGAGCCAGAAACGTCTTGCAGTAGCCGTGGGTGTATCTGAAGGGAAAGTTGTAGAAGAATTTAAAAGACGTTTGGATAATCCCCAACCAGTCATTGAAGTAGGGCGCGAACAGGCACCTGTTCAACAAATAGTCTTGGGGGAAAATCAAGCTGACCTGACCAAACTACCTTTTTACCTACAGCATCAATTTGATGGTAGCGCGATTGTGATGGTCGATATTTAATCAGTGAGGCGCCGAAAGGTAAAACCGGCTTATTTGATCCTTAGCATAAAGATTCGAATGTTTGAACGGTTTCAATAGGCCCAGATACATTAAAACAAAGAGACAAAGGCCTCCTGCCTTACTCAACCGAGAACCCAAAGCACCTCGTATTAAGAGGTGTAAAACAATCATATTGGTAAAAAGTAATTAGTGGACTAAGTTTAAGTAAACTAAGGTACATAACTTTATCGTTGGATAAAATGTTAACTGAAATACAAGAGCCAATAATTTGTGAGTTTGATAATAGCTACTCACGGTTACCAGGGCATTTTTTCGCAAGGCTCATGCCTACGACAGTTACTAGCCCCAATCTTATAAAACTTAATTTTGGACTAGCTAAAAGTCTGGGTATTGACCCCGAGGGTCTCAGCGCAGAAGAATGGGCAACCATTTTTTCAGGAAATCGTGTTCCCCCTGGAGCAGATCCTATAGCTCTAGCTTACGCTGGGCATCAATTTGGTCACTTCGTTCCACAGTTGGGTGATGGTCGTGCCATATTAATTGGAGAGGTAAAAGATGCTGGCGGAAACCTTCGAGATATCCAACTCAAAGGTTCAGGACTAACCCCGTATTCAAGACAAGGCGACGGCAGAGCAGCACTAGGGCCGGTTCTCCGAGAGTATCTTGTTAGCGAAGCAATGCACGCCCTTGGCGTCCCAACGACGCGAGCCCTAGCAGCCGTAACAACCGGAGAACCTGTTTACCGAGAAACGGTTTTACCTGGAGCTGTCTTAACCCGTGTCGCCTCAAGTCATGTGCGTGTTGGTACGTTCCAGTACTTTGCCGCAAGAGGCGACTACGATGCTGTCAAGCAACTTGCCGATTACGTGATCGATCGGCATTATCCGAATTTAAAGAATATGGAATACCCCTATTCTTCACTTCTCAAGGCGGTAACTAGTAGGCAAGCAAAACTAGTTGCCCAATGGATGCGTATTGGTTTTATTCATGGCGTTATGAACACCGATAATACGTCAATCTCAGGCGAAACAATAGATTTTGGACCTTGTGCCTTTATGGATAAATATGATCCAGACACGGTTTTCAGCTCTATTGATAATTTTGGACGGTATGCTTATTCCAATCAGCCCCAAATCGCTCAGTGGAACCTTATGCAGCTCGCACAAACTCTTCTGCCGATCATCAATCCCACATCGAAACGAGCAGCAGAAATTGCTCGCGATATTATAAAGGAGTTTACAGAACTTTATAAAGATTATTGGCTTGAATATATGCGTCGTAAAATTGGTCTACTTTCATCTGAAACAAAAGACCTAAAACTGGTACAAACATTGCTTGATTTGATGCATCAGGACGGTACCGATTTTACTGTAACGTTTCGCGGATTATGTGATGAGGCACTGGATGGAAATGGTATTAGTAACGTCCGTAACTTGTTTAGAAACTCAAACCTTTTCGATAATTGGGCTAAGGATTGGCATTCTCGATTATATCGTGAAAGTGTTCCCCCTAGCATCAGCTCTGATCTGATGCGTCGAAACAACCCAACTTTCATCCCCAGGAATCATCTTGTGGAAAATTCACTGACAGCGGCTATAGAAGAAGATGACTTTGAACCATTTGAGAAACTGTTCAATGTTCTAATGACCCCCTACTCCCAGCCGAACGGGAAATCCGAATTCACAAAGCCACCAGAACCCAGTGACCAAATCTACCAGACATTTTGTGGAACTTAAGTGTGATCAATTCTCAACGGGCTTTCGTCAAAATGACCAAAGCCCATCCTAGGCCTACGGCGACAAAATAAAATAGTTACACTGACAAAAATTAAAGTGCTCACGTCTAATGCCTGAAAATTATAGGCCGTTCATTTTATCCCCACACTTCATCCGCCACTTCTACTAATCTCTCCAACTTACGCCATTGGTTTTCCTCGCTAAGTTTGTTTCCTTCTTTAGTGCTGGCAAAACCACGTTGAGGAGAAATGCATATTTGTTCTAGCGGAATATATTTTCCCGCAGCGTCAATACGTCGTTTAAGTTCTTCTTTCGTTTCCAAAATAGGGTTCTTCGAAGTTATAATACCTATCACGACATATTTATCTTTTGGTAGGAATCTTAACGGTGCAAAATCACCAGAACGGTCATCGTCAAATTCCATAAAAAAGCCATTTACATTCATCTTTACTAAATACTTTTCAGCAATTGCTTCATAGCCGCCTTGGCTGGCATATGTGCTTTGAAAATTACCACGACACAGATGTACAGTCGCTCGCATATCATCAGGCCGGTTTTGAAAAGCCGCATTGTTAACTTCAATATTGACATCCAACATTTGACTTGGGTCTCCACCATACTTTTCAAAATCAGCCCGGATTATCGGATCGCAAAGGAGTGCTGAATTAACATCGTCGATTTGTATATATTTGCATCCTAGCTCCGCGAAAGCTAAAACGGCTCGATTATATGACTTCCCGATATCGTCCCAAAATTTATTTAAGTCAGTGTAGGCGTTGGTGTTTGCAAGACGAACACCTTCCCGATGGCGGAATTGAGCTGCGGAAGGAATAGTAAACTTAGCTGTTTCCTTAACCGATTTTGTTAGGAATTTAAAATGATCCAACATAATTCCATTTTTAGGATACGAAACCCGGTCCGAGATTTCTGCTGCTCTTGCTGAAAACTCTACCCCGTGGAATCTATTCGTATAGATATCGTGGCTTGGGGTAACGCCGTCAAAGTCCCACATGAAATCGAGATGCCAATAGTCACGCCGATACTCGCCGTCGCTTATTCCCTTGAGACCTATCTCTTCCTGTTTTTTGACTGCTTCAAGTATATGATTATTCTCTATGGACCTCAGTTGTTCAGCTGTGATCAAACCTTCACGCCATTCTTTACGAGCAGCAGAAATCTCCTTGGGCCTGAGGAGACTGCCAACGTGGTCAGCGGGGAATGGAGGTAAAAATGTCATAGAAGATATATCTTTCAATTTTGACCACTAGTTAAGAAGAAAATCTCCTTTTAGAAATTTTATGAAATATCGAAGGAACCTGCAGCAAACCGGATTTTTAAGTCAACGCCACCTTCATTAATTTTCCAGGGCCATATTTTATAGGCTCGAAGTCCACTTTGATGAAAAGGATCTTGGTCTGCTATTTCCTTGGCTTCATCCAGGGACCCTGCTTTGACAATAATCAGGCCAATACCAGCCATCTCACCATCCTCTCGAAGGAGTGGTCCAGCAGCGAATAGTTTTCCTTCCTCCTCTAATTTGACTTGGTATGCGAGATGTTCTTCGAGCACGGCAGCACGATCCCCTGTCTTATCTGTAAATTCAGACATTATGGCGTAGTGCAACAAACCCAGTGCTGCGTGACTGTCGTTAAGGTGGCTTTGTTTAGAAGTAACCATATCAATACCTCGTTAATGGAAAGGATTATTAATCTCTTTAAATTACAAAAACATAACAATCACCACTATACCGGGCAACTTGCAAAACCGTTTGCTTGAATCACTATTACTTGCAGAGCTGCTTTTAATCTGGTCATTTGACGCTCGTAACACCTTTAAAGAGCAAACAACGAAGGTTTAAGGAGCCAGTGAAAAAGCATAATCTTAAAGTTTATCCTTCTTCAAGAACGTTACCCAAAGAAAAACAGTTGGCCTGGAAAATTGCCACCGTGTCTGCGGATCCTGTGGCGGTGGAGGATAAGGTCAAGGAAATGATCGTTAATCGAATTATTGATAACGCTGCCGTCGCTATCGCATCAATAAATCGTCACCCGGTCGCCAGTGCCAGGGCACAGGCATTAGCTCATCCAAGAGACGACGGTGCAGTAATATTTGGTATTCCCAACAACCAAACAATCCACGCTGAATGGGCTGCCTGGGCAAACGGAACTGCTGTCAGGGAACTTGATTTTCATGATACTTTCCTTGCCGCAGATTATTCCCACCCAGCAGATAATATTCCCCCAATCTTAGCGGTCGCCCAGCAGATGAACAAAAGTGGTAGGGATCTTATCCGTGGCTTAGCTACAGGTTATGAAATTCAAATTGATCTGGTGAAGGGTATTTGTCTCCACGAACATAAAATTGACCACATTGCACATTTAGGACCATCTGCTGCAGCTGGTATTGGCTCGTTATTAGAATTGGATACCGAGACCATCTATCAATCTATTCAACAGGCTCTTCATGTAACCGTCTCTACCCGCCAATCCCGAAAAGGGGAAATCTCAAGCTGGAAGGCCTACGCACCCGCCCATGCTGGAAAACTTGCCATTGAAGCCGTGGACCGTTGCATGAGAGGTGAAGGTTCACCATCTCCAATATATGAGGGTGAAGATAGCGTTATCGCTTGGATCCTAGGTGGCCCGGATGCGCTTTATCAAGTACCTCTCCCTAACAATGGTGAACCCAAAAGGGCTATCCTTGAATCTTACACGAAGGAGCATTCTGCCGAATATCAGAGCCAAGCTATTATCGACCTGGCCTTCAGTATTCGGAAAAAGATTGAAGACTGGACGACCATTAAGAAGGTTACCCTCTACACTAGCCATCACACTCATCACGTAATTGGTACCGGCGCAAAAGATCCTCAAAAAATGGATCCAATGTCTAGCCGGGAGACGCTTGACCATTCGATTATGTATATTATAGCTGTCGCACTACAGGATGGAGAATGGCATCACGTTCGCTCCTACACCCCGGAACGCGCAAATCGTGCTGATACTGTTCAATTGTGGCAAAAGATATCAACCGTTGAGGACCCGGCATGGACCCAACGGTATCATGATCCTAATCCAGGAAAGAGGGCTTTTGGCGGTCGTCTGGAAGTGGAATTCTCCTCTGGCAAAAAAATTGTAGATGAAATAGCTGTTGCAAATGCCCATCCGGCAGGCAAAAAACCCTTTGTAAGACAAGATTATATCCGTAAATTCAAAATTTTAACCGAAGGCCTCGTCACTGATATAGAAAGCACACGCTTCCTGGAGTTGGTTCAGAATCTCCCAGAACTTAATTCAGACGATATTGGGGAAATTAATGTGCAACTTGGTGCCGATAGTTTAGCTCCTAGCACGCGAAATAGTGAGGGGATATTCTGATGCTATTCGCGAATAAGACCGCTGCTGAAAAACGAATAGAATTAAGAAACGCCATTTCTAACGGGAAACTTTTGATGATGCCAGGCGCCCACTCGCCCATTATCGCCCGAATTATTGAGGAACTGGGTTTCGATGGCATCTATATCTCGGGCGCGGCGTTATCTGCTGAACTAGCTTTGCCCGACATCGGTTTGACTTCTCTCTCTGAGGTAACACAACGAGGCCGTCAAATAGCGCGTGTATCTGATTTGCCTGCAATAATTGACGCCGACACCGGTTTTGGTGAAGCTCTTAATGTCGCCAGGACGGTCCAAGAATTTGAAGAGCTTGGTCTCTCTGGTTGCCATATAGAGGACCAAATTACAAATAAAAGGTGTGGACATCTAGACAATAAAATCCTGGTCGAACCAGAAATCATGGTGCAGAAAATCAAAGCAGCAGTGGAAGTAAAAAAAGATCAGAATTTTATGATCATGGCTCGCACAGATGCTAAAGGTGTTGAAGGTCTCACGGCATCTATCGATAGAGCAAAAGCATACGTCGATGCCGGTGCAGACGCAATTTTCCCCGAGGCGCTTGCAGAACCAAAAGAATATGAAAAATTCCGAGCAGAAATTAAGGTTCCTTTACTCGCCAACATGACCGAATTCGGGAAAACGCCATTATATAGCAAAAAACAATTGCAAGAATTCGGTTACAATATCGCGATTTATCCTGTTACATCACTTCGCCTTGCTAACAAGGCTGTTGAGGATGGATTAAAGCAACTAAAGGATGAAGGAACCAACGCCCCCATAGTTGACTTAATGCAAACGCGAAAACGCCTTTATAAGCTTCTTCATTACGAAGATTACAATAAATTTGATCAAAATCTTTATAATTTCAAATTGTAGAGTGTATACCGGAAGGAAGAAATATGGCTAAGAAAGCGGCAATTAAGAAAGCTAAAGTGAAAAGTGGCAGCATTTCCGGGACAAAAACAGCCCCCAAAATTTACAAGGGGCTAGCTGGCGTTGTTGCTGACACAACGGCGGTCTCAAAGGTGATGCCAGAAACTAACTCCCTAACTTATCGTGGATATGCTGTTCAAGATTTGGCAGCCAATTGCACATTTGAGGAGGTGGCCTATCTAATTCTCCATGGTGAACTTCCCAACCGTAGAAAATTAAACACTTTCAAAAAGAAGGAACGCTCTCTACGCAAGTTGACCAAGACCCACATCGATGTGATTGCAAAGTTTCCACGCCGGGCGCACCCGATGGATACTATTCGTACGGCTGTAAGTTATCTTGGAACGACAGAAGTCGCTTGGGGTGGAGAGCCTTTAGAAAGCGATCTAGAACGCGCCATAAATCTACTTGCCAAAATACCAACGATGATTGCAACCGATTTTCGGTTCCGACAGGGTCAAAAACGTATTGCACCCCGCACCAACCTATCCATGGCTGAGAATTTCTTCCATATGTGTTTCGGAAAAATACCACCAAAGAAAGTAATCCGAGCTTTCGATATTTCTCTAATACTCTATGCGGAACACAGTTTTAACGCATCTACTTTTGCAGGCAGAGTGATCACCTCTACAAGATCAGACATTTATAGTGCTATCTGCGGTGCTATTGGAGCGCTCAAAGGGCCGTTGCATGGTGGAGCTAATGAAGCCGTAATGAAAATGATGAAGAAGGTCGGTGGGTCTAAAAATGCGGAGACTTGGCTCCGAAATGCCTTCGCGAATAAAGATCTTGTTATGGGGTTTGGCCATCGGGTCTATAAACTCGGAGATTCAAGGGTCCCAACAATGAAAAGCTGTCTAAGAGACCTGACGGAATGGGCAGGCGACACGAAATGGTTAGAGATTTACGAAATAATGGAAAACATTATGGTTTCGGAAAAGAAGATACATCCAAATTTAGATTTTCCTTCCGGGCCTGCCTATTACCTTATGGGTTTCCCAATTAATCTTTACACTCCAATTTTTGTTATGGCACGAATTACAGGTTGGTCTGCCCACTATTTTGAACAAAATGCCGACAATAGCCTGATACGACCTCTTAGCGCCTACGGCGGAAAAGCACAACGGAAAGTCAAACCGTTAGTAAAGCGAAAATAATAAGGGCGGCTAACCGATCGAACACTTCATTAAACACCTCTCTAGTTCGTCCCAATCAGCTTTTAGATGTTCTGAGACAACAACCTCCAGGCGACTGTCATTACGATAGGCTATCTCCGACAAAGTAAATTCACTATTTACACGATCAACTAACACCCAT
>Ga0209501_10002936_pt1 | contig 17508 bp, 13 predicted proteins | sample ArcticOcean_MG_C_4_FD_187434 | JGI IMG/M metagenome (GOLD analysis project Ga0209501, IMG submission 187434) | Marine microbial communities from western Arctic Ocean - ArcticOcean_MG_CB4_134 (SPAdes) (version 2) | ecosystem: Environmental > Aquatic > Marine > Oceanic | place: Arctic Ocean...
TGTTGTTGTTGCAAGATTATAAACAAACATATGATCGGAATCTGTATTAAAATACAAAGCTCCATCAGTTAATGTTGCACCATCATTATCTACAGTTGGTGCTGATCCTGATTTTGAACCTAAATAACGATCATCAAAAGCATCTGTATATCCTTCTGCGGCATCTGCTGAAGCGGCGGCATCATTCGCATATTTCTTTGCAGAATAAACACCTCCTGCTACTGCGGTTCCTACTGCAAATGACCCTCCACCTAATGCCCATTGTTTAGAAGAACCATCTGGAGGCGCTCCAATTGCATGTTCTTTTGCAGAGTATGCGGCAGGAGAAACAGCACTTCCTACAGCTTCATCATATTCTTTTACTGTAGCAGGGGATTCTGTAGCCCATGATTTAGCATCTAATACGTTATCTTGAGTATTTTCTAAATTAACAGTTGAAACACCAAGATTACCTAAACTATCAAATCTAAGAGTCTTATTAGCTCGTCCTGACGCTGTTGCAGTTAATGTTGCGGCGGCATCTGAAGCATCTGAAGCTTCTAATAAAGTTGAAAATCTAAGTTGTCTTCCAGTAGTATTCTTTAACTGCTGAGACATGTTAACCATTAAATCTAATTGACTTTCAACGGATTCTGCTTCAAATTGTGAATTGTTTTGTAAATCTGTAGTTTGTTGAAAAGTTACATCTCTTAAAAATAATACTTTATCACCTACTCCCGGTGCTTTACCAGATGCCCATGTAATTGTTGCAGTCGTACCAACAAGAGCTACAGTATAATCAGTTGTAAGTGCTTTAAGAAGAGTTTTAGACCATGTAAGAGTACCACTTCCATTATCTATAAAAATTAGTGATGAACCACTCGGTTCAAGTGCTACCTCAAAATCATTAGTAGCTGTATTAACTACATAACATACTGAGCTTACAGGTAATCCTTTAGGTATACTCGTTGCCGCAGATAAAGTAAGTTCTTGACCATTTAAATGACCATGACCAGAATCTAAAAGATTTACATTACTTGTAGCAAATGCAGTAGTAAAAACTCCAGTAGTTGTGACATATATTTTTATATCAGATGCATTCTGTATAGGTACATCAGTTCCGCTTGACCTAAATACTACAGGATTACTAATTGTACTTGTAGCGGCTGTAAATTCGTATCTATCTAATTCTGTTGTAATCATCTTAATCCTCCATATCCCCAAATATTTGATGGTTCAATCATAAATGCTTCATCGCTTTTTCTTGCCCTAGATTCTAAGGTATTTAAGTATCCGGGGCTGAATGTTTCCATTACACCATAGTGTAAGCCATAATTTATACCAGCCTCCATATAAAATAAATTAGCGTATGGGATATTATAACGCAAGTTTTTCCAAACATCACTTGCATCTTTATTACCTGTTGCTAATCCAGTAAATAACTCTCCATAGTTTTTAAATGTTGAATATCCTGCTCCTAGTGTGGCTTCATCCCACTTATGATAGTATCTACCATACTCTCCTGCAAGGAAATCTCCAAACATACCAGCAAAGCCACTCTGGACTAATGCATCAGTTAATACGGCTGGGTCATCATACGCTGGTGGTTCTTTGCCTTTAAGCATGTTTTTAGCGGCAATTGAGGCATATCCTAATCCTACTGCTGGTAACATATGTAATGTTCCCGGTAATCCAAGTGCCATCATTCGAGGATATGTATTCATTGCAATACTCATTGTATGGGTTCTAAATTCCCAAAATAAGTGTGTTGCTGTATCTGGTAATGTCCCTCTATTAAAGTTACCATACATTAAAGCACGCTCTTTACCTGTTGCTTCTGGTACACCAAACTTTGATTCATTAACAAAAAATCTGTCTAGTCTTCTTGCTAATGATTCTGGACCTTTTTGTTGTCTAATCCAATCTCCAGATATATAATTGTTATTACCATCTCCATCTACTCTAAAACTTTTTTCATTAAATGCACCAATTTCTTTTAGTTTTAACCAATCTTTTTCTGTAACACCATATTCCTGCATTAATTTAGCAAATCTTGGGTCTAAATCTGCGAAGTTCTTAGACAATATTTGATTTGCAAAGTGATTGGAAGACATCATGGCAAAACCTTCTCTCATCCAGTTTGTCCATCCATGTGAACCATTCATTGTTAAAAAATGATCCTGCATTCTAGATAATCTACCAGCTATCGGTGTAGACATTACTGATCTTGCTGATGCTCCAAATACTCCGTCAAATCCTATACCCAGCATTCTTAAAACACTTTTTTCTTTTTTACCAACTTTTTGGAATGCACTTCTATATAAATGATTTACTATACCTAAATATGCAGTATCGGGTGCAACACCTTGATAATGTAGATTAATCCCTGCTGACCATATATCACCAAATGAACTTATCATTTGTTTGCCTAACTTTGTAACTGTTTGCCATGCTTGCCATCCAACTACAAATTTAGCTAATGATGCATTACCTACAATAAAAGACTCTCCTGATACTTGATATAATGCGGCTTTTAATCTCCATGATTCAAATGGTGTAATCTTCTTTTGAAATTCTAGTGTCTCAATAATCTTATTCAGTTCTTTTTCTGGCAACATATTCTGAGTAATAGTTTTAACTCCTCCTGTTTTTGCATCTAATACTTTTACTCTTTCTGAAAACCCATATCCTAATGTTTCTCCTATTGTTATATGGTTATCCATCATATCCATGTTGGCAAATATAGATTTGCCTATATTGTAATAACCAAATGATTCATTATAACTTAATATTGATGCTGTATCTTTAAATGATAGTATCCTTTGTACTTCCATTAACTGCTTCAAAGGAGTTGTACGATCAAACTTCTCGCCTAATATTTGTGAAACCTTTATTTGTTTAGGAGATTTTGTTGTTTCTGATAATCTGTGTGTAATACCATTATATACATCATCTAGTAACTGATCTATTGTTACTCCCTTTGTTACTTTAGATAAGGTTTTTTCGTGATCAATTAGTGTTATTATTGAATCTTTCCATAATTGTCTGTCTTGAGGTGTTCCTTTACCTAATATTCTAACTGGATCATGATAGGTTGCTGTTATATGGTCATCTAACCAATGGATACCAGAACCATATGCATTACTTTCTATTACTTGTAACTTCTTTTCTTCAATTAGTATTTTTGCTAGTTTAAATGCTTCATCATTTTTTGTTTTCGGTTTACCATTAAACGGATTCATTTCTTCAACTAAATCTTTTACAAATCCATTTTTATCATCTAGTAATTTACTTAATTCCCTATTTGACAAATTCATTTCTCTGAGAACTCTAGCATTACGAAGTTCTGTTCTGGCAGTAGCATTTATCCACATACCATTTTTCCCTACTAATAAATTCCATATACTCTTAAATGGAGAAGGATTATCTTTTAAAGATTCTTTAATTGATTTTATTGATTCCTGACTTCGTTTTTTGGATATTCCTTTTGATATAGTTAATTTCCGTTTTGCTGTTATATTACTATGTACTTTTTTAGCATATTGATTAATGGATTCAATATCTAGAAGTTCATCAATGATTACATCAATGTCATCTCCTTGGAATCCGTGTTCCGTTAATATTCTTCTACAAGGGTCGTTGCTCATTATTTACCAAATAGTCCTAATAAACATGACTTTGTTTGCCTAAGTGCATTAGCAAAATAGCCTTCATTTTGTTGTAATAATGTATTTGTAGGATCAACACCAGAATCAAATTCTTTCTCTAAAGTAGTTGTTGCTTCTTCATGCATTTTTATTTGTTCCTGTCTTTGTGATAAATCAGGTTCTAAATCTTTAGTAGGTGGAGTATTAGCTTCAAGATTACCAGTATCAAGATTTTTACCCATGTTTTCAACAGGAATATCATCTCCTATATGAGTACTTGCTATTGCAATATTATCTCCTTTATCAGACTCAGAAATCATTTTAGATAACCCACTTTTTGAGCCTAATCCTCCAAAAATAACTCCTGCTCCTGCACCAATTGTACCTGCTATTGCAACATCTATTATTGCCGCTTTCCAATGTATTTCACCACCTAGTTTGTATGCTGTTCCTTGTTTTACAGCTTCAAATGCAGTTTGACCCATCATGGCATTTGCTGACATTCTTAATGCCGGTATCCTTCTTGCTAAATTAGCAGTTTTAGCTATTCTACCTGAGAACCCTAAAAATGGAATATAGTTAATTGGATCAGGGATACTACCAATGATCATACCTGAGATACCACCTACACTAAGCATACTAGCATTTCTCATATAAGCACCATAAAACTGTTCTCTATCTTGACGTTCTGCTAATATTTGTGTTTGTTTCTCAGTAATTCCTTCTTTCCATTGTATTTCTTTTCTATAATGTTCTGATGACTGATATTCTTCTTTTGAAAGTAAATTTGCATCTTCTGGAGCTTGTAAACTTCTTAAGTAATCTGCAACATGACCAACTGTGTTATCTTGGAATGCATAACTAACAGACTTTTTAAAGACTCCAAATCCTGTAGGTATGTATTTATCTATTGCAGAATGCATCAGAGCATTCTGATACATCCCATCATTATATTCGTATGCGTATAGTGGTAGTACCATATTAATCTTCGTATCTAAGTTCTCTAACCTTCATATCAACTGACCACCAGTTAGATATATTTCTTACATGTGGTCTAACCCAATCTGGCACATAATCTGATTTAAAAAATCTTTCGTGACGATCTATATAAGACTTCAAAACTTCTTTAGATTGTTTATCACTTAAAAAATCTATACCCGGTTTATATTTATTACCATACACTTTTGATGCTTCTTTCTCCATCATATCTGCAAGAGGTTTTATTGCATATTTAAATTCTAATTCCCCCATTTCTTCAAAATAAGATATTAAAGGACCAACTACTGCCCAATCACTAACACGAGGATTTTTCCAATAATCTTTATCGTTATTATCAAGACCTTCACGATACAAATTATTTATATTTTTATGGCTTCGATCAAAGTAATTACTTAAAACATAATCCAAAACATGACCAGATGCACTTGCTCCTACTAATTCTTCTTCTGAAATATCTCGGAATTTATCTCCATCTAACATTGCTCCAATTAAGATTCCATCTTTTTTTGAGCCATCTTCAGGAATAAAAAATATACCTATTCTATATCCTTTTCCGTTACTGTTATGTATTAATGCTCTTTTTAGGTTATATGAATTACCATCTATTAAATCTTGTGTTACTTGCTCTCTTATATAATCCTCCATTTCCTTCCCATGTAATATACCCATTGATTCAGCAGTACTTCTAATTTCTTTAAGTTCTGTTTCTGCCATTACTTTTTGGAAATCATCTCCAAGTTCTTTAAATACAGCCCATCCTCCTTTGTTCTCATCTGTCCATCCAATTAATGAATTTGATCCATTAAGAGATAAGTTAGGGTCTAAATCAAATCTTTTATATTGATCTTCATATACCCAATAGTTTACTGGACCATCTGTATTAACAACAAATTTACCGGGATGGATAAATTCACGTAGATATTCTGCGGCATCACGTGGGTTGGTTTTATTCTCTTTAAATTCTCCATTTAGTATTTTACCTCTAAGAATCCTATCTTCAAATGCAATAGCATTTTGTTTTTTTTGAGGATCAAGATATGTAGAAATCATACTTGTATCTCTCCATGCATCTAAAAATCCCCGGGTTTCATTGTATAATGTAGGTTCTTCTGCCATATCTTTTTAATTTGTTTCTTACTTTACCTTTGCTGGTATAATGAAAAAATCTTTTGCCATTTCTATTTTTCGGTTTGTATCATATGAATTCCAATTATCAAATAAGTCCACTAACTCTGGTTCCTGACGTTGTAATGTTTTACTAATCTGTCTGTGTGCTTGCGGATATTTATCACCAAATTTATGTACTAATGCGCTATACTCATTCATTAACTTCATTTTGTCTAAATGATTTAAACTTTTATCTTTAAATAGTTCCAATCTTCCAAACATTGACTCTGGTATTACTTTATCATTGTTTACTATACCAAGCTTTTTTTGCCATACGTCAACATCCTCCCAATTATATTCCCCTTTTCCTCCTGCAAGGATTTCTTGATTATGCTTTGATGACTCATTTAATTGAACATAAGCTATATTCGTTTGTAAATCTTTACGTCTAGCTGTTAAAATACCCATAGTTACATCTCTCAATGCTCTATGGTTATTATCAAGATATTTTTTGTCACCAAGTCTAGTTATTTCATTTTTTATTTGTTCTGGTGACAATTCAAATGCTCTACTTGCTGTTGTAGCCATTGTTTCTGCATAATCATCTAAGGTCGCTATTTTTGCTAATTGTTGTGTATTAAGTTCTTTATTATTTAGATCAAGTCTCAATGTATCTCTTACTTTTGGTTTCTCTTCTCCAGCTTCTGCAAATACTGCTAGATCAACAATTCGTGCTGACCATTCCTTTATAACACTAGGTATATATCTACCTTCAAAAACTGATTCGGTTACTACCTCGCCTTCCTGCTCTTTTAATTTAGCTTCATGACCTTTTATAGCTTTTATAAATGAAGGATATATTAATTCTTTCTTTATTTTTCTTTGTTCGGCTTCAGTTGTTTGTAGTACATTCCCATTTTTATCAGTAAAATTTTTTAATTTAGATAACATATAACGATGGAGAATATCGCTGTTATCAATCTTTTCATCCGATATTTCCCATGCCTTTGTTGCTTTATTGAAAACACCCCAGTCATTTATATGCTTACTAGGGTTATCTAGCTGACTTTTTTGTAAATTATTAATTAAATCTACTATTTGATTTCTATCTAACATATCAGCAAAGTCCTGATTTGTTCTATTCTGTCCTTTTATTGTTGCTTCAATGTATGGTGTAATAGTAGCTCTGCTTAAACGGACTTCTCTACCATCTTCTGTAGTGTATTTATAAAATCCTTCATCGGCTTGCCTAATAGCATCTTTAGAATCAAGATACCTATCTCTTTGGAATTCTGCTTTTAATGCAATTTGGACTACTTTATCTTTTTCTTGTTTTATTCTAAAAGGATTCCAAGTACCTAAAAATGCCAAATTATCTATCTTTGCATTCATTTTTTGTAATAGTGGTTTAAGTACTTCCCTACGCTTTGCTTTATCTGGAATAGAATTTATAGAAGTAATATAATTTTGGTTAAATCCTTCTGTTTCATTATTTAGTAATGTTACTATTTGCTTACTTTGTGTATCTTCTACTTGATCAATAAGGAAATTTACAATATCAATATTTCCTCTAACTATAGAAGATTCTATCTTTGAGCGTACATTATCATTAATATCATCTGGTATTGGGAATGAGCTTATATTTACTCCTTCACCTTCGCCCAGATATAAATCACTTTTACCATCTTTATTAATAGTTCTAAGTTTTTGTACTGCTTCTTCCATTCGTAAGTTTTCTGGTGCAGTTTTACCTACATTAAACTTTATTGCTTCTTTCACACTTTGATTATAGTTTGCTTGTTTAACTAGAATCTCATTTGCTTGAAGTGTATCAGCAGTCTCTTCAGATTGAGCATATATCCGTGTAAATACATCTAAACCATTAACAACTGAATCTATTATCTTTGCTGTAGATAAATCTACCTGTCCAGCATTTTCATCCGGGCCACGATACTGTTCTTGTGCAGGACGGACATTATATACTTGTTGTCTGGTAGCTATTTTAGAATAATCTGGTGGTGTTATTTGGGCCATGCGTATCCCCTTCCTTTGCTCATTATATTTTTTCTATATGCATCATTATAATTTATTCCTTTTAACGTATTTGTGGTTGATTTTTTATTTGGTATTCTAAATTTAATCTCTTTAGATGGTAGGTTTTGATCTACTGCACTTATTTTTTTAGTGGTATCAGTAGTCTTAGTAACTTCAGGAGTTTTTGAACCCTTAACTTTTGATCCTGTAGCATATGCATTTACTCCTGAGTTCAAGAGATCAGCCGTAAATTCTCTATCAGCAGACTCTTTTTCTCTACTAGCAATTCTATTCTGTTGTTCCTGATTAAGTTTTGCATTTCTCCATTCTGATCTGTTTTGATTTTCAGTATCTCTAGCTATAGATTTAATTCTATGTTTAGTGTTAAGGAGAACTTCTGTTTGTACTTCTAATGATTTTCTAGCTATAGCGGCTAATGCGGCATTTGAAGAGCCACTTTCTACTACTGCTCCACTACTACCTGAAGATACTTTCCCAGTTCCTTCTGCTTGTTTACCTGCAATAGCAATTTTTTGTATTAAATTACCACCAGTATCCAATACTTGATATTGTGTTTGCTGAGATTCTTTATTCCTCTCCTTTATATTCCATGATGCAGTAAGGAGAGACTCTCTAGCCGCTCTATTACGTTCATCAGCATTCCCATACCTTCCTTTTCTATTTTGATAAGCAGAATATGCTCCTGCGGCAAACATTGCGACTGCGACAGCACTCATGATCCCCCTGTTTCTGCTTCAATAATAACTGCATTTAGTTGCATCGGAAACGGCCCATTAGAAACGATTTTTATATTATGTGTATCCCAACCAATACCTGATAATGAAATCTTCCTTAAACCAGAGAACAAGGGTATTTGTCTGCCCATTGCATCCTGAGTTGTTCTGAACAATAATTCTTCAGATAAATCATTATATTCAATTTGAATACCTAATGATTCTTCTATTAATACTGCGGCTTTAATCAATCTTTTAGTATAAGAGAACTGATTTTCTGGTGCAGATGGTGTTAATGTTTCTATTTCTGCACGATAAGGAAGTCCTGTTACATGTTCATTACCTAGACTATGACTTAAAGTAATTGTTTCATCTGATGAACCTGTATTTGTAACAGTCATATTAGAATGTTGCATTCCTTCATAATATATTTGAACTTCTTCATTTCTAAGATGTTTTAATCCACTAATAATTTTAGTAGTTGGAACTGCATCTGTAACTGCACTATCAGAGAATACATAATCATTACGATCTAATGCTCCTTCTGTTGGAAATCTTGATAGTGTTTCAATATAATGTCGATCAACTCCATTTATAGTGCGTTTTATCTTAAACCATATCTGATCATGCGTTGGTGTAGGTATCATATCAATATCAGTCACCTGTGCATGTGAACTACCATCTGCCTCAATTCTAGGGTCACTTGATGTTATACCGGCAAATCCTGATGAATCCAAGCGAGTTGTTATTTCTGTATTCCCTCCAGTATATAATACATTTATAATTTCCTGACTTATATTCCAGCTTACGTCTGTATAATTAGATATAGTTACATATTTATCTACTACAAATAAACCTGAACCTGTTAATGAATCTGTTTGATCTCCTGCAACAGTAAACATTGTAGGTTTATGCCATGAAAGTATCCCTCCTCCATCATACGTCCATAAAATATCTGCTCCCCCTAAAGTTAATGCAAGTTTAAATGTATTGGCTGTTTTATTAACTACATAATAATTTGTATTAAGACTTAGTCCTGTAGGTAATATACCTGTGGTTGTTAATTGTATAATATTATTATTAAGTAATCCATGAGCAGTATCAGTAAATAATATTTTGTTTCCTGAATCTGCTACTTCATCTGCTGAACTATCACTTACAACGGCAACTCTATCATCAGTTTTTTGTATTGTTGCTGTAATTTGTCTATATATTTTACCTGCAATAGTATGTTCCGACCATGCCTGAAATTCCGCACTACGATCATAACTAAGAGTTAATAGCTTACCATCTGCCATCATAAACCATATAATTGCAAAAGGTCTTTCCTGCCATACCATTTTTGATATAGTAGAATTTTTAATTATATCATAACCTTTCAGAGATATTTTACTAGAAACCCATTGGTTAATTGTTTCTGCTTCTAACTCTAGAGACTGTACGTCTTTGCCTCCAATCTGAGTATATAATAATGCATTAGAAACAATTACTGGTGCAGTATCTGTTGCAGAGAATGAGGTTTCTCTATTAATTGTAAAGCGGAATGGAGTAATACTAAGATCGGTTTCTGACCCATATAACATATATATACCAGCAGAAGTACCCATTGAAAGTTTCTTTGACTCTCCAAGCCACTTTATTTCATCCAATGTATCTGAATCTAAAGTAAATGTAAGAGCATTTGAATCTATTATTATTTCTGCTGAAACTCCTTCTGTAATAGAATCTGGACTACCTTGTTCTGATATAACTGTTGGAGAGAAAGAATAAAAATTAGCTGTCTCCGATAACCAGATTGTAGATGGTTGCACATTGGTTGCCGCCATTACCATGCGTTGCTGATATATCTGTGCTACATGTGGGAATCCTTCTCCTAAACTAAATGCACCTAGCCTAAACTCGGATGTACCAAAACTTCCTCTTGAATTAGCCATTTCAGTTTTAAATTCAACATCAATAGTACCATGTACAGTAGCCGCATCCGATAAATGATCTACAGCTTTAATTATCCCCCATGCCCATTTTATACCACCTATATTACTACCACCTTTTAATAATGGATTTATTCTTATAAGGCGACCTACATCATTAGCAGAAAAATAAGTTTTAGTTGTAGCTGATGCATCGAACCCGGAGGCATCTGTATCATTATTATTATGTAATGTAAGCTCTCTTACTGTAGAACTAGCCGCAAAGACATATTTTTTTAATGTAACTTTTGCATTTGAGGAAGTTGCTAACGGAGCAGTAGTAACAGCAGTTTGTTTTAGTTCAAACTCTCTGATACTTCCACCATCAGTATCTGCAAATTGTATAGTAGTTGAAGTTGTAGAAATAACATAGGCATCAATATTAAAAGTATCACTTCCTAAAATTCCTACAAAAGCTTCTCCTACAGGTCTATTTCCTCCTTGATTTATAAGTGTTCCTCCAATTGTAAGAGATACTGAAAAAGTAGTAGAAGTTAAGTTTAATTCAGATACAAAATAGTCTGTAAGAAGAGCAGGTCCAGTTGTACCAGTAAAGTCACCAGTAAAACGTATTATATTATTAGGCTTTAATGTATGCGTAGCTGGACATTGGACAATAGTATTATCTTCCCAAGAACAAGCTGTAGATGCAATTGCAACACTATTTGATCCATCCATTTTTTGTTGTGCTTGACCATCAGAAGTAGTAGTACCAGAAATATTTTGTCTTATATTACCCCAACCATTACCTGTGGAACCATCTAACCTTATATGTTGGCCTACTTGAACTCCATGATTTGCAAGAACCAATGTATTATCAATAGTATTAAATTGTACGTCTCCTATTTCCACTAAATCACTAACGGCAGGTTGAGCCGTTAATCCTAACGTAAATCTTTCTGTAACTTTGCTTTCATCCCATACATTAATTTCATTATATGGCCCATCTAAAGTTACAAATTCTTCAATTGCCCATACACTTTCATCATCAGCAACAGCGGCAGTTGCGGCAGTAGATAAAGTACGTACTATTTTTTGGGGAGGTTTAGTAGGGCAACAAACGAATACTACATCACCACTTTGTGTAGTTTTTAATTTTGTAATTTCTACGGCAGTCCAAGGAAATGCTGTAACACTAAAATCTGCTTCATATATAGGTGGAGATGAACCTGCTGTATTATCTGTTAAAAGCTGATTTTGTGACCAGACTCTTAAGTAACCACCAGAAGAAGCTGATGTTGAACCTAATTCTATAATATAAGTATTATCCTTATCTTTGAAGAAAGGTATGAATACAGCACTAGGGTCTTTAGCTTCCCCGATGTAATTAGTGCCGGGGCGTTTAAGAACTGGCCCTGAGAGGACAGGGATCATATTCTTAGAGCTTTTGTACCCATAACGGTAAAATTCTTCGTTAGAACGACCCTGAAGACTTCCTGCTAATACACCTTCATTAAATTTAGGTTGTAAGAATTCATACTTCATTTAGTTTTCCATGCTTGTTGATCAACTTCGTAACCAATAGTAGGAGTATTAAATGTTCGATGTGTTACTGAATATCTCCCTTTTTTAGCATCAAGATAAGATGATCGTTCTCTATGTTCTGGTGTTTTATCTCTAGAGTTTGCAGACCTTGCTTCTTGTATTGATTGAAAGTATTTCTGAGACATTTCTTGTTTTAACCCTTGTTTACTTGTAAGGGTTTCAGCAATTTCTACAGCAAGTTTCATTGATATAGCTTCTGCCAAAAGAATGTCTAAGTTATTTGTATCTGTTGGTGTTGCTACATATAGTAGATATAATGAAGTTTCATTTGATAATATATTCTTTTTTTCTACCATATATTTAGATATAGGTTCTACTTCAACAACTTTAATGCAATCAGAAGGAAGTTGATAGGTATAGTTCCATCCAAATACTGGAGATTCTATTTGTGTAAGAAGTACACGTTCTAATGCACTATTCCACACATTCATTCGTAAAACAGTCTCTATACAACTTTCTATTCTTGCAGAACAAGCTCTTGCTCTACCACTATTTTCTGTAAGAGATTGTATTCTAGCTTCACCTAAATTACTCAAGGCGAGGTTAGCTATACCAGTTTTATCCATAGTATTTTATAGAAAAGGGGGCTAGTTGCCCAACCCCCGATTGTTATTAATCAACGGTATAATAAATCCGTACTTCAACAAATGCTACAGTTGATGCACTTACTGCCGCAGTTAATTTTGCAATTACAGTAACTTCAGAAGTAATTGTTACTGGAGCTTGAGTAATATTACTTACTCCTTCTCTCATGTAACGTGTTCCTACTCCTGTAGCAACAGCCGCACCTATAAATCCAAGTGGAGTTGCTGTTGTGCCATCAGTATATCCTAAACTCAACTGACAACTTGATCCTAGTGTTGCCGATTGGTGTAAAGATGCATCCCATACTTTTGCTCCGGGAGGCAGTTTACCACAGGATATTGTGTCATTTATTTGCATCGCAATATCAGGCGACGTAAACGTGAACTTATCATACAACATCCGCATTCTGCCCCCTTGATCAGCGACATCAGTCAGCTTCGCAGGAACAGTAACGAATCGTTTCTTGTGATTTACAGCATATTGATCAGCCATATTGTCCTTTCATAGTTTGGGTTAAGCTGTTTTATAACAAGAAATTTCAATGACCATTTCTTCCCAAACTCTAGTTGCACCAATATCCATTTCAAAATATGCATACGGAACAAAAGATTTGTCAGAACGTCTTTCAATTTCAGTTATAGGTTCTTCCCAAGAACAAAAAGCTAAACCTTGCGGATGAAAAGCAAGACACTTTTCAACTAATCCTGTGCCTGATCCAGTAGTAGGCATATTTTCATACCTAATAAACTGGAATCCTGCAAAGTAATTAGTTTGCCCCTCTACCAATGCCCGGATGTTATTATAATCCGTACTTTGGATTTGGGTTGAGTGTAGCAGAGCCTCAATTTGAGATGCAGAACATACTATGAAATAAAGTGGATTACCACCTTCATCATATTGATCTGCTTCATTTTCAGAGAGTTTTCTGCGAGCATTAAGCAATTTATCAATAGAAAGGGTTCGACCTGCCGCTCCAGCACTATTAATACCACTCATGGCATCTGTTGCTGTACCAAAGGTAAAATCCTTTGCAATAAAACTGCTTGGGAAATTAGTGTCATTCCAGACTATTTCGGTTGCTCCGTCCATTACACCACCATCTGATTCATAAGCAGAACCAAATGCGGCATCAACGATTACAGAGTCCATTTTCCGAGCCATAGCCATAGACGTAGCTTCTGCATAAGGTTGGAACACATCGTAATTCATACGTCGTGTATCAAAACCTTCTACAAAGAATCCAGCATTTTTAGGTTGTGCTGATACTCTCCTACGTTGATGGGATATTGCCTGTACTGGCGAATCTGCAAAACGTGCAACTTTGTCTAAGGCTTCGTTAGTTCCAATCTTATCAATGAACTCGGCAACACCTTGACAGTCTGGCTTATTGGTTACAAAATTCCGTAACCGGGTAGTCTTTTGTTGAAGCGCATGTAAAACATCAGCGGAATAGCGATGTATATACGACGTTTCAATATCATAAAAATTAGCCATATTGTACCTTTTATAGAAATCTCATACACGATATGTGTATAAGTAACAATCACTATAACCTAGAGATTATCCATAAAGGGTCTCAAGAGAATGTTCAGTAGGCCCATAGGGTTGTCTACATATTATCTCTTGTTCGGCTTATCCTCCACTATGGAGGTGTGAAACTATCTTACTCTTTTTTGATTTGGATATGCATTTTTAAATAACCTATCCATTTTACTCATTGCAGTTTTATGACTTGGGTCTTTATTATCTCTATATGCTTTAGAGAAGTCCTTGTCACGATAAAGAGACTGAATCTCTTCCTGCGCCATTTGCGGAGACATCTGATCTCGACCTAATCCTGTGCCTACTGCAAGTGATTCTTCTCCTAGTAACTGACCTACTTTTGAAAAGGCTTTGATCACTTCAGGGTGATTACCAAAGCCAGAATTATCCAGAACGTCAGTTAGTTCGGCAGTACCAAATTGAGCATAGGCTCTTCGGGCATAATCCAGATTACCATCATAATTTCTACCCCAATCACGTTGGAGTCCAATAGTAGTCTGAACCTTTAAGTCCTCAATAGCCTGTTCCTCACTTTGAGCATCTTCCTCTTGCATGTCTGAAAAAAGACCTAATAAATTATCTGCTTGATCTTGAGTAAAATTGTTCTGGTGTGCAAATGTTTTAAAATCATCTAGTACACCATCTACATCTTCTCCAAAATCATAACCATTTGCTTGTTCAGGTCTTCCAAGTTGATTATAAAAACTATCCCAACTTTCCCCTTCCTGTGGAACGGAGATGAGATTGTCCGGGTTTCCTCCTATCATTTTGACTGCATTAACGTAGGACTTAGCAAGTTTGTCTACAGAGTCAAATGTTTGGAGACTAGGTTCATCCCTTAAGCCTTCAGGCATAGTGGATGGGTTAAATTGAATACCAGTTTCAGCTTGCCCTGAATCTTCTACAGGAGCTATTTCTTCTTCCATGTTTAGTTATTTTAAAGGTTATGCTCGTCTTTCTACACGAGCCTGTTCCTGCATGTCAATTCTTTTTCTAACAGCCTCCAAATCTGCACCAACGAGATTAATAATCTCCATTACTACAGTTCTTTGACCTTCTTGCCACGCAGATGTATAGGGGTCTCCAGCATGTGAAGTCCGAAAAACATAATGTGCATTTGCAAGCATTGCAATAACATCCTGTCCTTCTTCACCACTAAAAACCTCTTTAAAACTCTTACGCTTCCCTTTTTCCTGTAACCATCGTGAAATCATCTATCTGTGTACATATTTGAAGGTAGAGCTTTGCCAGTTAAAATAGATTTACTTACTTGTTTGACTCTTGTAAATAATTTAGGACTAGCGGCATGTTCTTTATTATAAACAACATTATATTTAGTCAATAATTCTTTTTGACCTAATTTCCTTCCTCTGTGGTGTCCTGTTCCATCAAAATCTCGCCCAATAGCTTCTAATCCTGAAGGATGATGTGGAGAATATAATCTTCTAGGCAACCCGAAAGGCATAGCAGGTCCAGCAATCAAATATTTAAGTTTTCTTTTCCAACTAGGTTTTCGTGTAGATTTTTCCATTATGCGGCTTGTGACCTAAGTGATTCAGCTTTTGCCATTGATTCATTCAAATCACCAGCGGCTTGTGCTTGTTGCATTTGTTCTTGTTCCTGTTGTTGTCTTTGTTGTTCTGCAACCATTTGATCAACTTCTTCTTTTGATCTAAGGTTAGAAATAGGTATTTGCAGGACTTCTGCCGTATTTGCTAATATCTGCTGAGTATTAAAATACAATGGTATGGTCTGATCAATCTGTGCAAGTGGCATAATCATCTCAAACAGTTGATTCATTGAGTTTAGTTCACCTGAACGCATTGATATGGATACAGGATTCATATATTCAATTTTAAACTCACCTTCCATCTCATCAGGCATTTCTGGTAACTGGAAAGACCTCATTAATACATTAACTGTTCTTTTTATTAGTGGATCAAGAAATTCTGCTTCCTGTCTAGCAAGAATAGGCCCAAGAATAGGCATTTTCTGTCTCATTCTTACAGATACTTCTGTTGCACTAAACCGCATTACATCACCATCAGGTGCTACAGGGCCGGGAAGTTCTAACAAGTCTAAGAAATAACCTTCTCTGATTGCGGCAGTACACTTAGAGTTAAGCCTTTCTGCATACTCTGGTCTTGCATTAGTTGGCACTTCAAAGATCATATCCTTGCCCCCTAGCCCGATTGAATAGTAATTTATAGCATCCGGGGTGGTATCTAAGGGGTCTAAGAGTCCAGAATCAGGTACAAATAGAGGAGGGGATACCGATTTCTGAACTGCTTTTAAATAAGTCCTATCGACTTCAGTAATAAGTCTAATGTCTGGCATTATTTCCCAAGTTGGCCCTCTTCCGTATATTTCTCTATCTGATCGTTCCCATCTTGCACAGATATAGGGCATTTCTTCATATCCACCAAATTGTAATATTTGTTTTTTATCTTTCAGGTAATGAACAGAAGCAAATGGCTTTTTAAAGCCTTCTGGTAAAAAGTTTTGTACTGTCCATGAAGGAAAGACTGCATGAACTACATCAAATTCATCCAGCATTTTTACTCCGAACCCTTTTTCTACAATATGTTCAGGTAAGGTTTGTGGATCAAATCTTGATACTAAATCTTTAGCCGTTTGCTTATAGTTGCGATATATTGTGTCAATCTCCATTTCACTTCCGCTACCCAATACGCAATCCGAAAGAGGGAAATTGCGGAAACGAGGGCCAAATCCCGGCAAATCCTCAACAAAAATAATCCCAGTTCCGAAAGACCCTGCTTCCAAGTAATATTGATAAACGGCACTTTGAAAATTTGATGATGGTCGTGATACATGATGTTTTACTATTTTAGATGCTTCTTCTAACCATAAGGCAACATTACGGTTGTTATCTAATTGACCAAGACCTGTAGTCAACTTAAACCATTCCGCACCCATTGGGGTGAATACATTATGGATATTTGAGGCAAAGCGTTTTAATAAACGCATAGCTGTTCCTTCAAATGCCATCCCCATTCTGTTATCACCTCTAGAATGAGTTGTTGTAAAATCAGCCCGATGTGGCAAGACATACTCTGCCATTTCCTGCCATTCTCGCTCCCATACTCTGCGATTATTTTTTAACTTCTCATGATGCATGTCTATAACAGCACCAAACTCTAAGTTTTGATCTTCCATTTATTTATTAGTTGTCAGGATACTACTTCTACGTTTACCAGTTTTATTCATTTGTTTACGGGATTCTTCGCCTACTCTTTTTTTGCCATATCCTCCTGCTCCTCCTGTTCCTCCATCTTCTCCTTTTGGTGACAAACCATATTTTTTATAAATTTCGTCATTACTATCTTCAAGAGCTTGACCTGATAA
>Ga0209501_10002945_pt1 | contig 17477 bp, 17 predicted proteins | sample ArcticOcean_MG_C_4_FD_187434 | JGI IMG/M metagenome (GOLD analysis project Ga0209501, IMG submission 187434) | Marine microbial communities from western Arctic Ocean - ArcticOcean_MG_CB4_134 (SPAdes) (version 2) | ecosystem: Environmental > Aquatic > Marine > Oceanic | place: Arctic Ocean...
GACTCAATTTTTTTAATTATTTTCTTCTTTTTAGCTTTTTCAAAATTATCTACAAATTCATCAACTACTACTTTAAAATCAGAACCTCTATAATCATTTACATTATTCATTGGCCCATCATCTATAATCGCGTGTTCAATATTCTGCATAGTTTTATATTTTATATAAAGTTGTTTTTTCTCTTTCTGTATCCTTCTAATAAAAGCATAGTAAATAATTTGAGTAAAATATGCAAAGGGATTATTTGATTTTTCAGGATTAAAATTATGAATATAGTGTAAACAATTTTCTATCCCATCAGAAATCATATCATTTTTAAATGTATAATTTATGAAATTTGGTCTAAAGGATAATCTTTGAGCTATCTTCAGAAATACAGACCCTAAATATTCTGAAATTAATGGAAGTTCTTTATCATCATTAATAGAAATAGTATATTCTTTTTTATATTCAATCATCGCCTCTAAAAATTTTGCATTATCTACATAATGTATTTTAGCTACTTTTTTTCTTTTTGCCATATTATCTCCTAATAAGAATTTCAGTCATACTAGTATTATATCACACAATTCGTATAAGTCAAGATATTGAAATATTATGAATTTTATAAGTAAATTTTTCATCTTCATATATCTTAATTCTTTCTTCAAAATGTTGATAGGCAAAATTCTTTCTTGCTCCAAATCTTAAATCATCTGAAATATCATATAATACCGTTTCTTGATTATTATCTGATATTCTCAATCCTCTACCTATCGACTGAAGATTTCTAATCCTACTCTTAGAAGGACTAGCGAAAATAATGTTATGAAGATTCCGAATGTTGATGCCGGTACTAAATACCCCATAACTTGCCACGATGATGGCGTCCCGTTCTTCTTCTGCGATTGCTCGTATTCGTTCTCTGGTTTCCGTATCTGTTCCACCATGCACAAAATAAGTTTTCCTATTGACATCTGCTTCCTCCTTTATCATATCGTATAAAATACGTCCATGTTTTTTAACTAATCTAAAGAGTAACAAAGTATTACCGTCAAGTGATAATGCTAAGTTTTTTATATATTTATTTCTTTGTCTATGTCCTACTAAAAATTCTAATTCATCTATGTATTTACTTTTTCTCATTGCAGAACATATATCTTTATGATACTGTAATAATAAGATTTTTATACTAAAAGCTGCTAATTCTTTTTTATCAATTAATTGTTTAGTTGTAGTCACTTTATATACTCTTCCAAATAAACCCTCCAATACTAATTTATGAGTTTGAGTACCATCTAATGTCCCCGTTGTGCCTATTCTATATTTCGCATTTACACATTTAGTCATGATGGAGGTAAGAGATTTTGACTTGAATCCGTGTGCCTCATCACCAATTACCAACTTATATGGTTCAAAAATCTTCTTTTGGAGTTTATAAATGGATTGCCATGTTGAAATAACTACTTGCTTATCTGAAACTTTATCTTGTCCGGCATAGACTTGGTGACAAAATTTTAAGGAATCCCATCCATATTCTTGAAAATCTGCATATAGTTGAGATACTAAGGAGGTGGTGGGAACTATTATAAGAGTTTTTACATTTAATGCTCTAACAATCATATAAATTATTAAAGATTTTCCACTTGCGGTTGGGGATACCAATAATGATTTTTGATAAGATAGTGCGTGGTAAAATGCTTCTAATTGATAATCTCTAGGAATAAACGGTAAGTTGAGGTGGTCAATAAACTTTTGACTTTTTTCTATCTTTTGTGGTTTCCACCAATCTCCATCAGGAATTACTTTATAATTATGTTTTTTTGCAAATATAAAAACATATTCAAGTAATCCACTATAAAGATACCTATTATGTACATTGAAGAGTCGTATTTTACCATCCCAAATTTTATTACGATACGCCGGCATAAAAGTATATCCCGGAACATAAAATGTAAAGTAATCACATAATTCTTGAGCAACAGATGGTTCACAATTGATTTTTAAGTATACCTCATCATGTTTAGATATACCTATATCTTCAATTCCCTTCTGTAAAACGTTTCCAGTCGATTGCATTTTTAATTAAATATCCTCTAGTGGATAATCCTTTCACTATAGATTCAAGATAGTCAACCTTTTCTTCTTGTAGTGCTAGTAGTTTTTTAGATTCTATTACATTATCATCAGCATCTATGTATTCTTGTACATCTGCTTTGAGTAATTTTAATTGAAATGGTTCCCAATCTGCGGCTTCTAATTCTTCTGCAGTCATTCTTCCACTATAATAATCTCTTTTTCTTCTAATAAGACCAGCAAATAGATATTTTATTTCCTTGAACCTTAACCGTTCATTAGAATGAAGTATTAAATATTTGTTATGTAATTGGGGGATTTTGACAGATTCTTGAGATAGTTCTGTCTCATCAATAGGACAATCTTGGGTCCAAGATTTCTGTATTTCTTCAAAATTCATTATCAATTATTTAAAAGGTTTTTAATAGTATATATGCCATAATTAAAGGTGACTGTTGATATTAAACTTGTTGTTTCTTGAACGGCACTATCGAATTGTAATTCTGTTAAGGCAGTAGGAAAAACATTCTGAAAATGTACCTCTAACGTAGGATTCATTGAACTACTCAAAATGGTTAATACTGCACCAGAATATCTAGGTTGAGGACCTGTCATCCAATTAAAAATTTCTTGCCAATTTTTTAAATATTCATCAACAACAAATCCTACTTCTAATAGTTCATATTCTACTCCACCTCCCGCTAAAGTAACACCGGATCTTCCAGGTCGTCCAATTGCCAAAGGATCCATTGTTAAACCTGGCAAATTAACAGTTTGAACAAAAAATGTCGTAGCAGGGCGGTCTAGAATTTCAAATCTAAATTGAACTTCTGTTATCGGATTTATATTTTTTACTTGATCATTTAAAGCCATTTGTACCTCTACTACTATTTAGTAAGCATAAAAAAAGGGTGGACTCAAAAGCCCACCCTTTTAAAGTCATCTTCAAAAAGAAGATTACATCAAGTTTGCAACTGTAACCACACGATAGTAGCGGTTTTCGTTAGCTGTAAGTGAACCGTCACCAGCTCCATTACCTGAGGCACCGGTATCATTCGCAAAAGGATTAGATACTAAACCGTAACGGGTTTTGAATCCAATTTTTGGCTGAAATGAGTTCTCACCAACTGCACGAACCATTTGCAACGGAACGTAAGGACAGTAGAACATTCCTGCATCGTATGCAGAAGAACCTTTGTAACCAACAGTAAAGAAGTTAGTTGCAGAAGTAGGTGCATAAGGATCAACATACACTTTGAATCGACCATTAAGAGTACCAACCATTGTAGTACCGGTATCATCAGCATGAATGTCATTACCTGTTGGAACACCAGACAATTGTCCAGCCATTGCTAATGCAGATGCTACATCAGAAGAAGTAATAAGAACATTACCTTTTCCTCTGCGAGTATCTTTAGCAATTGCATTTGCTTCACGTTCAATCTGGAACATCAAGCCTTTGAACTTCTCAACAGACCAACGTCCATTTGAGTCAGTATCAAGATCAAACGTACCAGGTGTCGCAGTATTGTGTTGCGCGCCAGGCTTAGCGTTTGTATAAATGGTTCTCATAACTTCGCGGTTAATCTCCGCAAGAATTTCACTTGAAAGAATATTTGACAATTCTGTTTCAGCATCCAAACCGTGAACGGCTTTAAGATCCTGTGCCAATTCCATTGTGTACTCAGCTTTGAGTGCACGGGACTTAGCAGTAACAGTTACTTTGTCAATTGCGAACGCCATCTCTGGGAACGTAACGTTCTCAGCTGCGGCTGTTCCCATACCAGTACCAGGTGCGCCTTGCATGGCTCCTGTCTGTGAACCGTGTGTACCGGCTCCAGTAAAGTCGGTATCAGCTTCATCGTGTAAAGCTTCAGCACCGTCCTGTGTGGTATAATGTGATTTCATTGCAAAGATTAATCCAGTAGGTCCGTTCATGGGTTGAACACCACAAACATCATAAGCAATAAGATTAGGCATTGCTCTACGAACCAAAGAGATTAATACAGGATCAACATAATTAATGTTGTCACCGCCGGAAGCACCAACTCCCATTTGGTTGTTGTGTCCTGCTGGGGCTGTTTCCGATAAAGTTCCAAACATTCCACCACTATCTGCTTGTTCACGCATTGATTTCTCTTGGTTTTCCAAAAGAACTGCGGTAACAGCCTTACGATATTGATCTTTAATCTTTGGAAGATCACCATGTTCTAGCACCGGACCCCACTTCTTTTGAAGGTCTTCAGATAAGTACATTTTTGTCTCCTATAGAGTTTATATTAATTGTGAAAGCGAGTTATCGCTGATGTATAATGTTTCATATTTTCATCGAGTTTTACTGCAGATTCCTCTTCAGAAACTTCAATGTTTTCATCTGTTTCAGTAATTTCAGATGTTACGGCATCGCTCTTAGGAAAGTAACTTTCTTTAAGAACAGATAATTTTTCGGCATATTGTTCAGCATTTTCATACTCGATACCTTCTGCCAACTTAGAGATTTTTTCCGTTTCAGTATCGGCCAAATCTTTAGTTGCGTGTTTAAGGACATCATTTTTCTTAAACTGTGCCAATTCTTTTTGGAGTTCTACTCCACGATTGATTTCTTCATCTAAGGAAGTTTCCAAGTCGTCAACTTTTGTGAATAAGTCGTCAACCATATCAACTTTCTCTTCTGGAATATCAATGTAATGCTCTGAAAAAAGTGTTTTGAGTCCAGACATGAAATCTTCAACCAATTCGGAACGAATTCCTCTTTCGATTGCCAATTCATTTTCAGACATCCACTCTTCAACAACATAGGTAAGATACCCATCAACCTTTTCTGTAAGTTCTTTTTGGAAATTATCACTATTTGCTTCGTGCTCTGTTTCATGTTGAGCTTCGAGTTCTACCAACTTAGCATTAACTTCTTCCAAAACTTTTGTTTGAACTGCTGCTTCAAAAATGGTAGAGGCTTTCTGTTTGAATTCCTCTGTTAGTCCATCTTCACCTTGTATAAGTGCCTCAACATCTTCTTTTACATCGATATTAAGGTCTTCGGCTTTAACAGCTGCTTTAGTACGCTTAGATTCTACTTTTTCATCTTCATCTTCTTCTCCATCTTCGGCATCCTCAAGAATAGCAAAAGATTTCATAATTTCTTCGTATTTTGCAGTGAGTTGATCTTTTTTCAACTTATTAGCGATTTCATAAACTGATTTCAACATTCCATTTTTAGTTTTAGGAATAGCTGATTCTAGTTTAGTTTTATCACTCGGAATAGATTTCTCTCCTTTTTCTGCGGTCTTGAACTTGGCTTTTTTGTCCCGTTCAAAATCCTGAGATTCTTCTACTTCATCTTCATCTTCTTCATCGCCATTTTCTTCATCGACTTCTTCTTCATCATCATCATCGCCATTTTCTTCATCAACTTCTTCTTCGTCTTTGCCGCCTTTTTTCTTCTTGGCATCGATAGCTTTTTGAAGAGCTGGAGGTAATGTACCTTCTTCTACTTCATCTTCTTCTTCTTCGCCGTCTGAAGAATCTTGCTCAGTAGCAGCTTTCCGTTTTTCAGAAAGTTTTCTTCGCGTTGCCTCTTCAGACTCTTTGGCTAAAATTTCTTCAGACATCTAAATCTCCTTGATCTTATTTAAATTAGTTTTGTTCATCTATATTTACTATAGTGTTATTATTTAGTAAAATTATAACTTTGACATGAACGTTTCGAAAGCACTTATTTGTGTTTTTTCTGCCGTTTTCCGAGAAAGTTTAATTTGTTTTTCTATTCGGGAAACTTGGCGTTCATCTAGAATACCGTTATCCCAAATCCACTCTTTTCCTTCCATAATACCATTGACAAATGCCGCTGGTGCAGAAGGGTCGGCCACAATATCAGCAGCAGTTGCAAGATAAAAATCATCTTGTACTTGACTAACATTACGTCCTACAGGCTTTAATGAGCCCATTCCTCTAGATGAAACACCCAATCGAGCTCCTTCATCTATTAAATTCTTTACAATTTTGCCATAAGGTGTATCTAAAATTTTAGCTCTACCAACAAAATTGTCACCATCTTCAGTAATACTCTGAATCATGTGTGAAACTCGTTCCAAATTAACTGTTGGTCCCTCTGGGTGGCCTAATTCACCGAATGCTCTACTTTGTTTGATATAATTTTGATCATATCGTAAAACTTCTTTTTCAAGAATTGCTTTTGGATATACTCGACCATTCCTATTCTTCACATTAGCTTGCATGAAGACACCTTCAATGAAGTAATTTTTTCCTGTTGCTGTTGATTCACATATAAATTCAACATCTTCTAATGTTTCGCAAATAAGTCTCATTATTGTCCTTTATGGTCTATTTCCTAATACGTAATCAACTGGATAACCTAACTGGTGATTCTCTTCATAAAGTGGAGTATCAAATCCAGTCATTTTGGATAATTCTATCCAAACTGTATAAGTATCTCCAGATGCCGCTCCAGCAGTAGTAAATTGAATATTTCCTAACACACCACCTGTATTACCTACAGCATCTATTGGAATTGCTGGAAATTCTAAATTATTACCATTATATAATCCATTTCCACTTAATCCGGCAATGAGTGTTTCTGTAGTAGATCCATCCCATTCTACATTTACTGACATACCATTACACACCCATTGTATTTTATTGATAATAACTGAATAAGACGGTGATACTGCCGGACCTGAACCTACAATATCTAAATGTGCACCAGAAGCCATACCGTAAAGGCTATCTCCAACAGTAGGAGTAGTAAGAGCAGTAGTTGCTACTTTGTTAGTGTGATCCCAACCTATTACCTGTACTTCTGTTCCAGATGGTTTGTAATCTGTAACTACATAATATTCCGTCATGTCTGTTCGAATTTCTTCGCCAATTTTGAATCCTGTATTTCCGGCGGTGACATTCAATATTATATTATACCATGCCCAATTAAGCTCAGAAAGGTCTATCTTCTTGACATTCGTTTCACCTGAACCATCAGAAACATTAGTAAATTTATATACAGTTTTCGTTTCTGTATCAATTAATTTTTGACTCGTTACTAAATCAGCCATTTTCTACTTCCTCGGATTCCTGTTCTGCTTCTCCATCTCTATGCAAAAAAGAGGTAGCAATTTCTTTTTTCTTATTTTCTAATGTTACCATTATTTTTTGTTGAAGGGCATCACCAATTGCAGCTTTTACTTGTGCAGCATCACTATTAACGGATAACGCCACAATATTCTCAATTGCAGACATTTCGGACATATATTCTCCTCTTATTAAATATCTAATTATATTTATACTATTTATAAACTTTAACCACTAATTACTTTTAAATCTGGTTTTCTTTCAGCCGGATTATGTTCTTCCCATTGACTGTCTTCACCTCCTTCGGGTGGAGGTGCGGCTTCTAACTTTTCTTGCTCCATCTGTTCTTTCATCTCTTCTATTTCTTCTTGAGTCAATTTAAGAATTTTCTTATTAATATATTCTTGAGAAAAGAATTTACCAACAACTTCATCTCTATATCCCATATCTTGAACCAAAATAGTCAAACGTTCTTTCATCATTTGAGAATCTTGTAATTCTTTAAAATGAGAATCTGATTGCCATTCATATACTATTTCATTTTTTATAAGAGGCCAATCTGTGTTTGCAATTACACCCTTCAGAAGTAATTGTTTTTCAAGAAGATCATCAAACAAAAGAGCAAATCTTGATCGTAATCGTTCAATAAAACGAGTAAACTTAACTTCATCTCTAGAAATTTCTTCTGCTCTACCTAATACAAATCCGGAATCTTGTTCTAACCGTGAAGGGGGAATATTAAGTGCTTTGTATAATTTTGTTTTGAAGTACTCAACATCAGCCAATTCACCAAGATTCTCCCCTCCCGGTAATGTTGAAATTTCTGTGCCTCTACCACCTTCTCTACGTGGAAGCCAGTAATCCTCTAACATACTCATGTGCTTACGGTCATCTTTAATATCACCAGTTTGAGAATCATAAACAAGCTTATTCTTATATTTGTTCATGATATCACGTAAATACTGTTCTGCTTTGATTTTAGGTAAGTTACCAACATCAATGTAGAAAATTCTACGTTCAGGAGCACGTGAGATACGATAAATGACAACCGCATCTTCAATCATTCGTAATTGATTAAGAGGTTTGATTGCTTTGTGTAGATGACCCAATACAACTTTTCTATCTACATCTAATATACCAGAATGAACATAAGAAACGGAATCAGGAGCTATTTGCATTGTTACTCCACCCTTTTCACTAGTAATTCCCATTTCATTAAACATATAATATTCTTGAAATCCAGAAGTATCAAGTTGTGCACCTTGAGGTGTTTGAATAATTTTTGGTTGTCTAACCTTTTTTATTTTTAGGGGATCTATTGGACGTAGTTCTAATATACCACGTTTGGGGTTTTTATCATCAATGATAATATGAAAATACATTCTACCATCAACATACCACTTTTTAAGTAATTCATATCCAATTTTTCGGAAATCAAGTAAACGGACCAGTTCTGTAAATTCCGTTTTTATGCTTTCTTTAATATTGTCTGAAAGGTCTGATTTTTCAAGACTTATACTAACAGGACTTTCTTCTCTATTACAAACAATAGCTTCATTAATAACATCATCTATTGCTTGATCACACTCAGGGAAATTCGCCATGTCGCGATATTTCTGTATCATCTCTGCTTCATTTTTAGCTAAACCCTCAAAATCTACATGCATTCCATATGCAGATCCTGTGGGTCCCGCCTCAAGTGCGCCATCTTCTGGTTCAGGAAGAGCAAAAGACTTTTTTCTTTTTTCGTCCTTGTCAACTCTTCCTATAGAAAAACCAAATAATTCAACTGCCATAATTTAAAATCCTATTGTCCTATTGCATTATTCTTGGAAGACCAATAAGAATATTCCCAAGTTATTTCATATTCTTGAATCTCATTAGTTTCCCAATCGAGAGTAATTTCTCCAAGAGAAGAGGGCCAACAACCATGAAAACTATATGATTTTGTCGGCTTATCTCCGCCTTCTTTTGCCCATTGATGAACACCCATTGTTCCAGTATAACCAATAAAAGGTATCATGTTTTTCTGCCTTGTATTAGCTTGATGACCATTTAAGCCTTCCATCCAACTTTCTAACAGATTCCGAATTTTAAAATCTTCATCATTATACATGGTCATATTCCATTGCTGAACTTCTCTATTACCGGGAATACTTATTGGTCTTCCCATATAAGAAATTTCTGTAGCCGTTATTGCAGATTCTGGAAAAGTTGTCGCTTTTGCAAAAAACTGAAAATCGGATTCCGCCCCTCCCGTGTTGCCGGCCCCACCTAAATTACTAGGGGGTGCTAATTCAACAGTAAATAAAGACTGTAATGCCCCACCTGTTGCCATTTTAGATAAAAAAGTACTTAATGTAAAATCTGAAGCCATTGTTTCTCCTTCACGCTTCCGCGCCGGTAGTTATGTTAAAAAGAATGAGAAAGTCTTTTTTATAAGTACGCCCTTCGGCACTACCGTCTTTTCTCATTCTTCTATGTTTATACTAGTATTTATACTACTATTATCCGCCTGTAATTTCGCTAAATTCAACACCGGATCGTACTGCTACGAATTGTAGTTGAATGAAGTTAATTGAACGTGATGGTTTCACGTAGATGTCTCCACGGAATTCATTTCGATCAATAACTTCTCCACTATTATTAGATTCATCACAAATAACCGCAAAATCTTGAATTCCTTGTCTTCCTTGAACATTTCTCAAGAAAGGTTCTACAGTAGATACAAATCTTGAACGAGAAAATGCATCATTAAATTCAAACAAGAAAGATTTTGCCATATTAGCAATTGATTTTTCCAAAAGGATAAACAATCTACGTACATTGATACGATCAAATGCACTTGGTTTTGATAAGAGAGTTTTATCTCCGAAAAGTATAATTCCCTGACCCGGCATTCCCACTACAGGATTAATGCCCTTTTTATAAAGTCCATCTCTTTGTGTTTTGTTTGGATTAAAAGGAAGTTTGATTGCATTTCGAATATTTCCTCTCACTGCGCCAGCAGGAGACCAAAATGGATCACGGGTATCATCAGTAAATGCACAACATCCAGCAATATCACCATTCAAAGGAATGTATCGATATACATCATTGTACTTATCATACATGTACTTCCATCCAGAATCCATAACTGCATAAGAAGAACTTGGCATTGAATCACGATGAGCTCTTACATCAGTAAGTTCTTGGCCGGCATTATTAACAACATTAGCCTGTAAGGGTGAAATAAATGCTAAACAATCTTTACGATATTCTGCAATATTATTAATAGCATAAATTTGTGTAGCCGCAGAAGCATCCGCTGTCATTAAAAGTGTTACATCTACTTCTTCTGTATTTTTAAATTCATCTAATCCGATTTGAATATTTCCATCAGTTGAAGCCGAACCGGAATGTCCACCAGTCAAAGCAGCTGTAACAATAGAACCTTTTGCATTAAACTTTCCTGTTGAGGCTCCGCCCCATGCAGTAGTTCCATAAGCTGCATCTACATCTCCGGATGAATCATGATCCATCCAACGAATATAAGAAGACTTTCTATTAACTCTGTCTTTATAATAGTTACTCTGTCCATCTTCTGATTTGGCACCAGATGCTACTGAAGCACCAGAATATGTTTCCATTATAGTATTATTCGCACCAGTAATATCTCCATCTTGATCTTCTACTACTATATGAAGTTCATCATATGCACCCAAAGCTTTTGCTACATGTGCAGTAGTAGTAGGAGTATCATCAAATGAAGATGCATATTCCCATTCCCGTGAGAAAGTACTTGTTGCTGCAGTAACTACAAATGGATTTTCAACAGTAATTGAAGTGGCACTAGCTATAGCGGTAACTCTTCGTTCTTCTCCGTTTCCAGTAACTTTTATAATATCACCGACAGTTATTTGAGTATCAAATTGAGTAGATACTCCTGTTATAGTAGAACCATTAGCAGTAACCGATACAGTACCAATCATTTGAATGGCTGGTTCTGCAAATCCTGATCTCATTTTACGTGCTGCTGTTCCACTAGATATATTTGAACCATGTAAGCTTCCTGCGGTAGCAGTAGTCGCATCAGCAATTGTAAGAATTACTAATGAATATGTACCAAGAACAATAACATCTCCAACACTTAATTCTGTTAGATATTCTGTTCCTGCTCCTGCGAGAGCTCCTCCTGATTGTGTCCAAGCAGAAGTTCCAGTCAATTCAACATCCGTATTAGCATTAAGTGTTCCATCTGCGTTAGTGTTTGCTTTAGCGGCACCACACATAGAAACTTTTAAACTATTTCCTAGGTCTCCAGGATATTTTGCTACAAAAGGGCCGAAAGTATTATTTTGGGATCCACCCATTTGAGGATCATAAGTGTTTTCGTAATCTTCATCATTTGCAATATAAACTACATTTGCTGAGTCCATTGTTGCATTTTTTGCGTCAGTCGTATTAGGTGTACGTACTACTTTAAGATTCGCAGAATATGCGAGATAGCTTGCGGCAGTAAAAAAGTTTTTGTATGTGGCTGCATCGGGTTTACCAAAGATACCTGCTAATTCTACTTCATTAGATACTATTGTTCGTTCATATGCTGGCCCCCACCTGAAAGGCCCTGCAATTGCTCCTTCTGTCATGGATACTTCAGGTACAACAGTAGTTAAATCGATCTCTTTGGTTACAACGCCCGGACTAATTGTAAAAGGCATCTTTTATCTCCTAGATATATGTGTGTTCTTAGTTATGGTGAATTGCCATATTACAGTTATTTATTATTTTACAGTTCTTTAAAATCATAAATATTAAGTGTTATCATAAATATACAGAAAGACCAATGACAAAAGATAAATTAATAAATCATAAAAATATACAAGAACGATTTCTTAAAAAAGTTGATCGTTCTGAAAAACATACAGAGTGTCATATCTGGCTTGCTTCAAAAAATAGAACAGGTCATGGTATGTTTTCTGTAATGGGAAAAACTATACCAGCAAGTAGATATGCGTTTATGATGTATGGTAATTTCTCATCAATTTCTGGAGTACGAGGTGAATTAACACCTAGTGAAGTAGTAACTCAAACTTGCTTCAATCCATCCTGTGTAAATCCTAAACATCTTGAAGTATCCGATAAAAGAAAAATAGGAAAAAGATTATCTATCCGACCCGAACAATTGATTACTGGTTCTCTAAGTTTTTTAAACAGATTGAAAAAGGAAAGACCTGATCTATCTAATAAAATTGAAGATTTAATAACAGAAATAAACAACCCACCTACTGAAGTTAATTTTGCGGATATAGATCCTTTTTCAAGTTCTCCAGAACTCTAGCCCGCTATATTTTTCTATAATTTTTTTACCTAAAACTCTTTCAGGATCATTATTACTTTTTGATATGGTTTTTCTAACTTTATGTAAATCCTTCATACCATATATCTCATCATTTTCGCGATGTTTATTTTTTATATTAGTATATTGATGTTTATATTCAGCAATTCCTAAAAATTTATAAATTGCCTTTATAGACTCTTCAGTTTTATTAATTAAGTCCTCATACTCTACAAGATGCACCACATCCATTCGTTTTTCGACATATATTTTTGCTAAAGAATTTAATGATTGTTTAACTGATCCTGATTGTAAATCCATAAAATACATACATCTATTTTCATCAGTAAGTCTCCAACCTCTTTGCGTTACTGCATGATCAACAAACGTTAAAGATTTTGATTTTCTATTTAACATAATCCATGATGAAAGAATATCTGCAACGGAACGAACAGGACAAATAATTTTTACATTTTCCGTAATCATTTCTGCGGCCTGGAGCATACCTGTCCAACCTCTATTTTTATCTATAATAATTTGACTATCATTATCAGAATACCAATCATTAAAAAGCCTAGAAGCCATATTTGTAGTAAATTGGTCATTTGGAAATGCTTGAAACGTAAGACTCTGTTTAAGAACACGATCCATTCCTATTAAAATTTCAAGTATCGGTGATGTAGGCCCTACATAAATATTCGGATTTTGATTTAATATTGAGCCGAGTAAAGTTATGCCCGACCTAGGTAAGCCAGCCAAAAAATAAACAATCATAATATATTAAAGGGTATTCTTTTTTGTTGTATATGTTTCTTTTAATACATTGAGTTTATCTGTCATCGTTTGTGTACGATTAACCCAATCATATTCTAGATCCTCTATTAAATCTAATATTTTTTGATATCCTGCTACTGTAGGTTCTGCAAGTTCTATCTTATTTATGTTAGCTTGAATAGGTACAAGTCTGAAGGATGATCTTTCATCATCAGAATATGCCATTTATCGATCCTCCTTTTGTTGTCTTTTAAAACGTGTCATATATTCTTTATTAGTCATCGATCTTTTATTAAATAATCTTTCACTAACTTCATCGGCATGGTTTACATATTTATCGCGCATTTCATCCAAAAATTCTTCTAAATGTAATGAGGTTAACTTTGTATCATGTCTTATTAAATCTTCCACTTCATTAATATAATTACCAACTTCAATTAAAGCAAGTTGAATATGAACACCAAATTGCTGTAAATATTCTAATGTAGCTTCCTTGCCATGATTATATTCAATTAAATTTCGATATAACATTTCAAAACCTCTACGAATATGGTGTGCTTTTTCTTCATTTTCAAAAGATTCTTCATCCCATTGATCAATATTATTTTTCTCTTTTATTGAATCATATGCATCGGCAAGAATAGCAATATCTTTCATACTACCATTTGCTTTATTTTGAAGGGTTTCAATATTATTTTTTAATAATATAAGTTTTGCAGTATCGATTTTTGTACGGTCTTCTTTTTCTTCTAATTTTGCAATTTTTAATTCTAATTTAGCATGAGTTAAATGTGCATCATATAATGCCGTTTTTCGTTTTTCTACTTCAGCTAAAATTTGTCTTAACATCCTATAAGGTGATTGACCATTTAACATTGTCAAAGTCATCATCGTTATAGTTGCTTGACTATTAGTTCTATCAAACATTCTGGTCTGTAAATTCAGTTCCGGCAAACTTGCAATAACTTTTTTTACCAATGCTGAATTATCACACCAACTAATAAGTTCATCCTGTAATACTAATTCATTTTTTTTCATATTTTTTCATATAATCAAATTTTAACCTCCTGCACAACCACCGTGTTTACCATGGTCATAAGTACTGTGAGTCATGGTTCCGAAGTCAGTTGCATTGCCTGTTGTTGCTATAGTTATATAATCTATGTGGTTGCTATCATACCACCCATTTGAAGTCTCGCCGTGTGACCCTCCAAAACAGGCTCTGCTTAAATCTGTAACGGCACCAGGAGAAAACGAACCACCGTCACCCAGCTCTGGTTCAAGACCACCAGTAGTCGTTAGATCACCAAAATCGGATGCGTTTGCCGGTGTAGCAAAATTTCCATAATCAATTTGTTTAAAGATAGTTGATCCATAATTGCCCTTGCCACCGGCAAATATATATCTAGTTGCATCTCCAGTTCCAGAAGTTTGACACTTCTCACTCGTTAAATCACCAAAATTAGTTGCATTGCCTGTTGTTGCTATAGTTATATAATCCATTATATCAGTATAATAGTTATTAAATTGACCATATCCTCCAGCAAAAATACCGTAGATACCATCACTGGCTGCCGCGGCACCAAAACTTCGACCAGCAGTTAAATTACCAAAATCTGTTGCGTTGCCCGTTGTTGCTATAGTTACATAATCAATAACTTCCAGGTCAACATTATTAGTACCTTGTCCTGAGTCGTTACTTCCAGTTCGATCCTGTCCTCCAGCCATTACACCTAATGTACCATCCGAACAGGCACCAGAACAATATTTGTCTCTTGCAACAGTCATATTACCAAAATTAGTTGCATTGCCTGTTGTTGCTATAGTTACATAATCTATAGTCTTATCACCTTGACCATAGGACTGTGGGCCACCGCCCATCATCAATCCTCTAGTACCATCTGAAGTTCCACTCATTCCCTTCATGCCCCTAGAATGGGTTAAATTACCAAAATTAGTTGCATTGCCTGTTGTTTGTATAGTTATGTAATCTATGAATACCTGTTGTACGCTACTGTTCCATCCCTGTCCTACATCACCACCAAAAAATAATCCTCTACCGCCATACCATTGCGCTTCTACACCAACATGTAGACCTCTGTGATGTCTTACTAACATAATGTTATATCCTTTATTAAGTTTTCTGCATATCTTGTCCTACAATAGCACCATACCAGCTGGTTCCATTATCCCATGATGTAAACGAATAGACATCTATCGCATCGTTTCCTGTAGTCATGGTAGGGGGAGTTTGACCTGCCCACCACCAATCTGGACCCGATCCCAAGAAATTAAAATCTCTATCTGTAGAACCTTGGATGACTTTTACAATAAAATTGGATAAATAATTTGCCGTAGCATGAACATTAGTAAATGAATAAGTTCCAACGGTACCTGATGCATTTTGTAAATCCCACACAAAAAAGTTACCAGTTGCTAAATCGGCAGACGCGGTTGTTCCAGATATAGAACCAGTTCCTATTTTTTCAACTATACCACCATTCAAGGTAATTGTTGATCCTGATCCTAATGCACCCATATCAACTGTTTGCCAACTTGAAGAGTTATCTCCATCCTCCCTCAGAAACTTAGTTCCTCCAGTTTCACCTGTTGATAGGATTGCTGTTCCTTCTGGAGTATGGTCTCCAACTGTTTGCCAACTTGAGGAATTATCTCCATCTTCTCTTAAAAACTTTGTTCCTCCAGTTTCACCTGTTGATAAAACAGCAGTTCCTTCAGGAGCACCGATAATGGAATCGGTATCTATCCATGTAGAACCGTCTTGCTTCTGTAGAACTAATTTATTACCGGCTCCCGCCGCGGGTTTAATTATTAAATCTGCCATTTTTTATTCCTTAAAGTTTTCTCTGGTATTTATCTAAGTATATAATCGTCTTGCATTATCATCTACTACATCCCAAGATTGACCTTCAGTATCTACAACAGTTTCTTGTGCCATACCATCATCTATAATTCCAAACGGCAACATATCTTGTTCTAAAGTTTCCATTTGATCTTCCCACATTTTTTTTCGTACATCCATATTTGTTAACTCCTTGAAATATCGTTGTTGAACTAACCATGAAAATATTACCAATGTCATTGCTAGATCATCATGTGCGCCTTCTTCCGCTTGATACGTATTATTTGTTAAAGCAAAAGTTGTAAGTTCTTTAATCGTTTCAAAATCTGGAATGATTAATTGGTCTTGTTCTATCAAATCTTTTAATGCGGCACATCCTATTCTCTTAATTTGTTTACTTGTTCTTATTCCCAATTGAATGTTCTTTGCAAATCCACCGCCTATTTGTTGTCCTGCTCTACCTCTCATAGTAACAATCATTATATTTTCATACTCTAAATCATAATGAAGTGTATCTGCTACTTGAGAACCAATATCATTAACTTCAATTAAAACATGTGCCTGATTATATTTATTACCTACATTATGAATTACGTTTGGATATAACAACGGTGAAATAGTATTATCTCTAAACACCGCTACTTGTGTATAGGGCATTTCAGAAACATCAAATACTACAAGAGCAGAATAATCTACACCTTTTCCTTGTGAAGTATCTGCTACTAATGCATATGTATGATTTTTAATTGGTTCCTCATATACAGATAAATTATTGTTAATATGTAAAGGAGTCTTAAATACCATTGCTCTAAGTTTTGATGGAGCAATTAGTGTATATGTTGATCCAACAAACTCACATTCAAACTCTTGGGTAAACTGTACTTCAGAAGTATTACGTATTGTTTCCTCTTTCCATTTCAAATCTCTTCCTGGCATATCTGACCAATGAACCTCGATTGGAACATAATCATTTCTACCTTCTTCTGCTTCTATCCACATCTTATAAAACATATTCATACCAAGTGGAGTTGAAACAATAAGTACCTTGGTTGATTCACCAGAAGAAATTGTAGGATAAACAGAAGTGAAAAAAGATTCAGCTATATTTTGAGGAACGTGGGCAAACTCATCAAGAAAAATAATATTGAATGAACTACCACGAACAGCTGAACTTGAAGTTGCTGCGGCAATAACCTTAGAGCCGTTCTCTATTTCAATATTACCTTTGTTCCATACAACTGCACCTTGTTGTAACCACTTAGGCAAATTTTCGTATGCAAGTTGTAATCTAGAAAGAAGTTCTCTTGCTACCGCACCTTTGTTGGCAAGAATAGCAACGTTAACACTTTCATTGAACAGAACGTAATGAAGAAGAAATGCGATGAT
>Ga0209501_10002946_pt1 | contig 17477 bp, 16 predicted proteins | sample ArcticOcean_MG_C_4_FD_187434 | JGI IMG/M metagenome (GOLD analysis project Ga0209501, IMG submission 187434) | Marine microbial communities from western Arctic Ocean - ArcticOcean_MG_CB4_134 (SPAdes) (version 2) | ecosystem: Environmental > Aquatic > Marine > Oceanic | place: Arctic Ocean...
AAGGTTGTTCGGACAACCCCAAAGTGTATTCCCGAAGTGTAACCCATTTTGGTGTAAAACCAGAATGGGATTATTTTTTGAGAGAAGTGAATTTTAGAAAAGACGAGTAAAACCAGTAATTTAGGAGGGTAAAATCATAATTTCTGGTTCTTATTCTGGTGCCGTTGGGGTGACTCGAACACCCACGCCCTTGCGGACACTAGGACCTGAACCTAGCGCGTCTACCAATTCCGCCACAACGGCTTAACGTGTCAGCATAGCGAAGCCAAGAGACGGACGCAACTCAATTTTCTGAGAGGCTTCGCAATTCCGCCACGGTTTTTTTCACCAGCACGGGAGTCAGGTTTTGCAGGCAGTCGTAGTGCTGGAATCGGCAAGTCCGCTCAAAGCAAGGAGAGCACTCGACTCCAAGGGAAAGGTGCAACGCCTTCGGCCCGATGGGGCGGGTCCATCCCGGAGACGACGAGCCAAACAGGCCCAGGGTGGGAATTCCCAACGCAGCTCCAAGATGCATGGCGCCGGAATCATTGCACACAAGCAAATCCGCACGTTGGAGTAATGCGGTCAATTCGGCAAGGTTGCTCTCCCCGCAGAGATTTCGGACATGGGAGAGGTCGGCACCGATTTGCTCGCCGAGCACCCGATCTTGCGCGAGTCCGGTTACGATCACAGGCAGGTCAAGTTCCTGAGCCAAACTGCGGTAATGCGCCAGCGGCCACTGCTTGGCCGGGCCGTATTCGGCTGCCGGAGCCAGCACTGCATAACGCTCCGGGAGTTGAGGCGTGATATGGCTGAGTTGCTGATCCACCCAAGCGATTTCCGGGGTGATCCGGGGCGGGTGATCCTCCAAAGCCAACCCCTGTTCGAACAGGTCGAGGTATTCACTCACCAAGTGCTGAGTGCGCAGCGGGTGCCGCCGCTGGATCGGATGCGTGAGCAGCCAGCGCCGACCTTCCCCTCGATAGCCGATACGCGCTGGGACTCCACTGCTCCACGCCATCCACGCCGAGGAAAAACTGGGGGGCAGCACATAAAAACGATCATACGCTGCGGATCGGAGTTTTTGCCCAAACTGGCGGGCGGATTCGGTTTTGCGGTCGAACACCTTGATTTCTCCCCGCAACGGCAGCGGCAGGGTTTCCAGTCCTTTGCGCACGATCAAGTCCACCTGCGCTTCCGGAAACTGCTCCAGCACCACCCGGATAAACGGTGTGGCCATCACGAGGTCGCCCAGCCAATTGGGGGTCCGAATGACGATACGCACGGCCTATTCCAATCGGGAGGCTTGGGTGGGAATGGCCGTGCAGTTGTAGTGGCCATCGGGGAGATAGGAAACGTAATGCTCCAGTTCGAGCAGTTCCGTGTGGTGACGTTCCCGAACCCAAACGGTTCGATCCTTCACCAGAAAATGACTGACATCGAGATTGCCGCAAACCTGTCGAACGTGGGCGAGTTGTGCGACGGTGGGGGCTTCGTACTTGAGGGCCGGTGGAGGTTCCGCCTCACACGCGGTGAGGCAAGGCAGGAGCAAAGACAGCCCTTTCAGGCCCAAGCGGGTTGTCATGTGAGCTGACGGGTCATCCGTTCCGGGGCCAAATTTGTGGGAACTCGTCCGCGTCCAGCGGATCGCCCACGTTGAGGCGTTTTCCCAAACCGGGAAACGGCGGGGACATATCTCCGGAACGTTGGGCGTAGGTGGTGTCGTCCCCCAGCCAACGGGCAGCAAAACCCCGGCGTCGCAGCGTCTTGGACTTGTTCGGCGGAGCACCATGCACGGTGAGGTAGTGGAAGGCAATGGCGTCTCCGGGTTCCAGATCCCATGAGCGGATGTCGTAATCCTCGCGCTGGTTTTCGATGTCCGGAATCGGCTCCAGCCATTCCTCAGTGTGGTTGAAATCAACCCCGCTGAACTTGCGGGGCAGGAACCACTTCCCCCATGCGTGAGAGCCAGAGACAAACTCCGGACAGGTGGCTTGGGGCACGGTGTCCAAGGGAATCCAGAAACTCACCACCTGCTTGCCGTTCACACAGTAGTAGGGCTGGTCGTGGTGCCACGGAGTTGGGTTGGAGGTTCCGGGTTCCTTGACCAGAACGTGTTCGTGGAAGATGCGCGCTGTTTGCGATTGCATCAGGTCTGCGGCGATTTCTCCGGCGGGTGAATCAAAGAAGAAACTGCGATATTCCGGAATGCGATCCCAGTTGCAATAGTCGCCAAAGAAATTTCCGACGTCACCTTCCGTCGTGTAGGTTTTGCTGAATTCTCCGGGAGCGGCCATGTTGCGGTCCACCCCCTTGCGTAGCGTGTCCACCCATTCGGTGAACACTCCGCGCAGGACAATCGCCCCCGCTTGCTGAAATTCCTGAATGTCGGCTTCCAAAAGTCTGGACATGATGCTTCCTGCTTAAAATGACGGGTTGGTTAAAAGCAGTTCTAGGCTAATCTGTCTGCTCATTAAAAATCAACCTGAAAACCACTTTTGCTTTGGTTCCCTGAACTCACCCCTCGAACCCTTGCAGCACATTGACGGTGTTGATGCCTAACTCCTCAATGTCGTAACCACCTTCCATGACGAAAAGCGTGGGCCGCTGCAATTCGGCGATCAGTTTGCCGGTGGTCAGAAAATCATCGGACTTCAACTTGAAGAAGCTGATCGGATCTTGCTCGAAGGTGCCCATTCCGAGGGAGACCACAATCGTTTCGGCTCCGAATTGGTCAAGCTTTTCCAGCGCTTCCTTGAGTGTGTTGCACCACGCTTCGAACCTCGTTCCGGGAAGCATGGGGCGGTTGAAGGTGGTGCCTTCTCCAGCGCCTTGTCCGGTTTTCTCCAGATATCCGGAGAAGCGGGGAAAGGCCTCGCGGGGGTCGCCATACAAAAAGAAGTACAGCACATCCTCGCGTTCGTAGAAGATATCCTGAGTGCCGTTGCCGTGGTGAAAGTCAATGTCGAGGACGGCGACGCGTCGCGCCCCGTGATCCCGGAACCACTGCGCGGCAATGGCGGTGTTGTTCAGAAAACAGTAGCCTCCGTAAAGGAGGCACGAGCGTCCCACCGTAAAGCTCGGTTTTCGCATCGTGCAACCGGTGTTTTTCCGAATAAACCGTGATCATGAATTTTCTCAGAAAGGGGTTTCAGTGGTTTCGGAAACCGACTGGACAAAGCGTTCCATGCCTGCGGAGCGGGAGCCTTTGACAAGGACGACATCTCCAGAGTTTCGGAGTTGCGAAAACACTTCTGCCAATTCAGTAAAATCGGTGAAGTGCTGGGTGGATTTCGCAAGATGAGAGGCGGTGCGCCAGCCTTCGGTGTAAAACGGCGAATCGTCTTCGCCAAAGGTCAGGAGCTGCTCGAATCCGGAGGCAGCAAGCAATGCCCCCACTTTTCGGTGCAACCCCGGGCTGTGTCGGCCCAGTTCCGCCATGCGGCCCACAACGGCGATTTTACGACGATCTGGATAGAGGGTTGCCACGACTTCAGCCACGGCCTGGAAGGAGGAGGGGTTGGCGTTGTAGGTGTCGTCAATCAGCGTCCAGTCGGCTTGTTCCCGGACATGAAACCGTCCGGCCGGCGTGATTTGCAGTCCAGAAACGGCGTTCCGGAGTTTGGTAACAGAAATACCTTGCTCCGCCAGCAGGAGCAGCGGCCCGATCAAGTTTTGCACTTGAAGCGGGTTGCTGAGTGGACAAGAGAACTTGGTGTCACACAAACGAAAGTCGGTTCCGGAAGAATCACGGGCAAGCAGTGCTACCGTCTCCGTGCCTGCATTGCTGGGTTCGGTTTCCCAACACCACGTCAACAACCGCACGTTGTGCTGAGCCGCGATTTTCTGCAAGATCCCCAAGTGCTTGGTGTGTGCGTGAGTGACCACCACAGACCCCGGTGCCATTCCGGAAAATAGTCCAGATTTTTCGCGGGCTACCCCTTCCGTACTACCCAGAAATTCCAAGTGACTCTCACCAATGTTTGTGAGAATCCCTCCCGCCGGACGGACCATACGGGAGAGGGTTGGGATTTCGCCAAACTGGTTGGTGCCCAACTCCAGCACCCACCACGGCGCCTTGAGCGGTGCGGCCAGCAGAGTCAAAGGCACCCCGTAGAGGTTATTGAGGTTGCCCTTGGTTGCGTAGGTGTTGGAGTCGAGCGAACGACATAAACTGCCGAGCAAATCCTTGCTGGTGGTCTTGCCGTTGCTGCCCGTGATGGCCAACACCTGCCCGGAAAACCGCTCCCGGAGCAGTCCCCCCCAAACGAGCAGTGCCTGATTGGGATCGCTCACGCTCAGGCACGGCAGGTTCGGCGGAAGTTCATTCGCAGAAAACCGCTCTGGATCCAGGATCACGCCGCCCGGTTTTTTGCCGACTACTTTCGGAATGAAATCATGCCCATCAAACGCATCACCCCGCAACGCCAGAAACCAATCGCCCGACTCTAAAGTCCGGGAATCGTGGCTGAGCGAGACGATTTTTTCTGTCCCGGAAACGTTGACAAGGGTGCCCGCTACTGCTTCGGCAAGTTCAGCAGCAAGGATGGGGCAGGCGAGTTTCATGAGGGCACCAGCGGCTCCAGCATGGGCTTGGGCGGTTTGACATTCGTGGGGTTCGGCACTTTCGCAAGTTGTTCAATGGCGCTCCGCAAGCTTGCACCTTCCCACGCTTGGGGGCTTGTGCCATAGCGAACCAGCAACAACTCATCCACCGGTTTCTGCAAAACAGGATCGAGCCGCACGACATCTTCCAGATTCTGCAAATATTCCTGCGGATGCCGCAATCGTTCCCATTCCAACAGGATGGAGCGCGTTTTTGTATCATCGTTAGCCTTGCAGGCACTCAATAATTTTCTACTGGCTTTCCGGAGGTTCGCGGTGCTGGCCTCGGTTTCGGGTTCCTCCGGAGATTCCTTGCGACGCTTGGACCAACCCCACCAGCCGAGGGTCAACCCCCACAACCCAAATGAAGCAAAGGCGAGCCACTTCCAAAAGGGGCTGGCGACGGGTGTCGGCAAACGACTAGCGGGCGCGGATGTGAGGTCCATGCGGGTAGCTTGGGCTTGGGACGCGGCAGAGGGGATCGCCTCATAAACCTGCTCCGGTAGCACGGCTTCCCGAAAACGCTCGTGCTGCGTGTCCCACCAACGTAGCCGCAGTTCCGGCAGCACAAAGCGTCCGGCACGAACGGGGATCAAGGCCCACGACTGTTTCCATTCGCTGCGGAATCCTGATTTTACTAGGGTTTTCATGGACGTGGGAATATCCGAATAGGCACGAATGCCTGCGGGCACAACCAACTCAAGCGCAGGCAGTTGCGAGGGTAGCACACCTTCGGCGTGGATCACCAACTCTACCGTGGTCGGCTCACCCACCCGGAACTGCGGCGGGTTTGGTTTCCAGACTCGTGCAAGCTGCACCTGTCGTGCGGGCAGCCACCACCCGGATTGTCCCGCAGGGAGCGACTTGACCGTCACCGTGCGCTCCGGAGTTTGCCGATAGATGCGCTTCGTGTTGCGGTTGGACATCCGCAAATTCTGGAACGGATCGCGTGAACGCCCCACCTGCACCTCGCCCTGATAGCGCAAGCTCGGCAGTTTCAATGTTCCGGACTGCTGCGGGTAAATCAGATAGTGCAGAGTTGTAACCTTGGCCTTGCGTCCAGCCACCATCTCAATTTGTGTTTGTGGTTCGCTGCGTTCGACCTGCGCGTTGAATTGCTCTACAGGCGACAGCGACTCGTTTTCCGCTTCGACGGAGCGAATGATGCGCACGGTGTACCGCAATTCCTCTCCGGGATAAACCGACTCGCGGCTCAACTGTGTTTCCAGTTCCACAGGAGAGGGCGCCCCCGATGGTTGCGATCCCGGACTCACGACTTTGAGGACAAACGGCTGCGTCTGCTCGCTGCCCACCGGAATTGCCGGAATTGTGAAATCCCCTGCCGCATGAGGCACCAGCGTGAAAATCCAACGCACCGCATGCGTGACCTGTGTATTCACGATGGTCGTGCTGTTCTGCACACTGCGGCTCACCACCTCAAACCCACGCAACACCGAAAGATCCGGCTGTGCGCCTGTTTCGGCGTTTTCTGCTTCCACGGTAAACTGAAAGGTTTCTCCTGCCACCACCGGATTGCTCACCACCCACGAGCGCACCTCTGCCTTGAGGATTCCGGCAACCACCAAGAGGATCAGCAAGGCAATTCCGCGTTTCACCATTGTTGCACCGCTTTTTTTCGAGTTCCGCGTCGCTGTTGTTCACGCAGAAGTTTGTTGCGCAACAAGCGTCCGGGGTCATCTGGAATTTTCCTCAAGGCCATTTCTAACAGTTGTTGTTCCGGACTCATGCTTTGTTCGGAATCTGCGGGAGTGGCCATACTTTGCTTGGCATCGTCCCCGTTTTCAGGGGCTTTGGCTGTCCGAGTCTTTTGTCGCCCTGAGTTTTCGAGGGTATCCTGGGTTTCGGAATCTGCTTGCTGGGCTTGTTGAGAATCGCTGGTTGAGGTTTCCTCTTCGCCTCCAGAAGCTCCGGAGGATTGTTGAGCAGACTGCTCAGAGGATTCAGAATCGCCACTTTGCGAATCCGCAGATTGCCCCTGTTGCTCGGACTGGGATTGTTCCTGCTGGGAATCCTGTTGCTGTTGTTCGGACGAGGATTGTTGGGGTTGTTGCTGCTCCAGAAGTTTGCGCAGCAGGTCACGGTTAAATTGCGCATCCTCGTGATCCTGATCCAATTTGAGTGCTTTTTCGTAAGCCCCAAGCGCTTCCGGGTAGCGTCCTAGCTTTGCCAGCGCATTGCCTCGGTTGTAGTGGGATCGTGCGCTCTTCAAGGACGCGAATTCCTGTGCCGCCGCTTCGTACTGTTCTCCCTGATAGGAGGCATAACCTCGCCGCTCCGGATCGTCGAAACGCTCGGCGGCTTGCTCAAACTTGGATTGTTCCAGCAAGGTCTGCGCCTGTTGATCCGGAGTTTGCCAAAGGTCACGCCACTCCCACGCCCGCACCGAAGACGCCGAACCGAAAAAACAGATCCCGATCAGCAAACTCCACATCCCCCGGCGGAAAAACAAGGCACCCAACGGCAGTGCCGCCAGCAGCAACCACGGGCCTTCCTCTGCCCACTCGTCAGTGACTCGCTGCTCGCCTTTACGCTCCTCAAACTCTGCTGCAAATCCAGATTCTGCGAGCAGAATATCCAGATCGGTGTCGTCCACCGTCATCCGCACCACTTGCTCCGGGTTTGTCTTCCGCAAGTTTTCCAATTCCAGTTTTGGAATCACGATGGCCCCATCGGCATCCTTGAGAAACCCACCCTGTGCAAGTGGAATTGGACTGCCTTCTGTAGTGCCCACCGCCAAAATCCGCAAGCGGTGCAATCTGAGCAATTTTGCAATGGTCGCCGCCTGTTCAGAATCAACCCCATCCGTGATCCAAAGAATACTTCCGGACTTGGCCCCTCGATTGTCCAGCAATTCCACCGCTAACTGCAACGCCAGATCAGCTCGGCTTCCGAGGCTGGGCATCAGTTCTGGATGCAAAACCCGAGCAAGGTGCGCCAAGGTTTTGCTGTCTGTCGTGAGCGGGGCAATCACATGCGCGTCTCCAGCGTATGCGAGCAGTGCGGTTTCGCCTTCATCCAACCTCTTGAGCAAATCGAACAACTTGAAGCGTACTTTTTCCATGCGGCTCGGCTTGAGATCGCCTGCCAACATTGAATACGAAAGGTCCACCACCACCACCCTTGCGGTCGTTTGCGTGTAAAGCGGCTGGGGCAGGCGTTGCCATGCTGGCCCCGCCAACGCCAGCACGGTCAGGGTGAGCAAGGATGCAAGCAACACCGAGCGGAACTTGCCCGATTTTCGAGAAGCCGAAGTGCCCGTCAGGAACTTGAACAGATGCGCGTCCACATGGCTTTGCCAATCGTTCTGCCCTTGCAACTGCCGACCCCACCACCACGCAAAGCTCCACGCCACCGGAAGCCCCAGCAGCCACCAAGGCCGTAGCAAGTGAAAGTTTTCAAGCACAGAATTCAAAGGCCGCACACTGTTTTAGGCAAATGCTTGGGAAAAGAACTGACAGTCCAGTTGAAGCTGTTGGGCCACCCGAAAAGAACAGGATCAGCAAGACATAGAAAGCGGACCAGTGAACCTGACCGCTCGCTTTTTCAAAAGCTTTTCCAAAGCGGCCATTTTTGGTTTTTTTAAGCTAACATTTCCCATAAGACGGGATGCCAAACAGACAATGAGATTTCGCCTATTTTAGCACCCAATCGTGTTTTGTCAATGCTCGCTTCACCACACCCAGTCCTTGCCTGCTCCCGGTAACGCCACAAACCCTTCCCAGACGTCTCATCTTCCGAGACTTGGTAATCGTCATACCAGCCTTCATACAGTTTTTGTTTCAGCGATTGGATCACGATGGCGTTGTTTTTCAACATGATTTCAGCTTCCTCCGACATTTCAATTTCAGACAAGAGCGCAGCAGAAATTCGGTTTGAAAGGCTCTGATGCTGACGCAGCTTGCCTCTCTTTATTAGACGGTGAGTTGCTTGAATCCGCGCCGCAGTTTTATTGCAACGGAGGGGTCTTGAGCTTTCCCAAGGAAGCCGCTAAATTGTTGGACTGACAGCTGGAATTGTCTTGATCCAAGACAATTCCAGAATCCAGCTCCCATAGTTTAACAGGATAAAACGGGGGCTTCCTAAACTGCCGCTTGGGGTTCAAGTCCCTGTGGGGCGTCATCTCTTTTCCCTTGCTTTCCGGAAGCCCAACTTGACGGACGCCAACCCTAACATACTGCACACGGTGCGAGCGTATTGGTTTGGTGGTGTGGAGGAGGATGCTGCGCTGCTGAGAGACTGCCGGAAGCGCTGGTTTCAGTCGGGACAATCCCGGGACGAGGAAATCCGGCAACAGTTTGCCGAGTTGCCGGAGCAGTTTCAGGGCATGGCTCCGGGAGCGTTTTCCGAAGCGGGGATGCTGTTGGGTGCAGTGCTGGTGCTGGATCAGTTTCCGCGCCACCTGTTTCGGGGCATGGGCCGCGCCTTTGCCTACGATGCCTCCGCCCGTCAACTGACGCACCACGCCCTCGCGCAGGGCTGGGAACGGAAACTCCGTGAAATCGAAGGGCTGTTTTTACTGATGCCCTTGCAGCACAGCGAAACTCTGGAGGAACAAAAATTGAGTGTGCAGGCTGCTAACGAATTGCTCATGCGGTCGCGTCCGGGATACCGTGAAATGTTGGAGCAGAGCGTGGAATCTGCCGAGAAACACCGGGACATCATCGTGCAGTTTGGGCGTTTCCCGCACCGCAACCAAGCACTGGAACGAAAATCAACGGAGGCAGAAACGGAATGGCTGAAGGCGGGCGGGATGCGCTTTGGACAGTGATGATCCGGATCAGTCCAACCGCTGAATGTGGGCACCGATAGCGTTGAGGCGTTCGTCAATGCGCTCGTAACCCCGGTCAATCTGCTGGACGTTGTGGATTTCTGAGGTGCCTTGGGCACCCAGCGCTGCGATCAGCAGTGCCATGCCCGCCCGGATGTCCGGAGAGGAAACAGGCGCGCCGCGCAACGGAGAAGGACCGGAGACCACCGCCCGGTGCGGGTCGCAGAGAATGATCTGTCCCCCCATCGCAATCAACTTGTCCACCCAGAACAAGCGACTCTCAAACATTTTCTCGAAGATCAGCACCGCCCCCCGGCATTGTGTGGCGGTGACAGTCATGATGCTCGTCAGGTCTGCTGGAAACGCAGGCCAAGGGCCATCGTCGATTTTCGGAATGCCTCCGGGGGTGTCGACCTGCACGGCTAGTTTCTGATCCCCGGGAACGTGCAAATCCTTCCCCTGCACCCGTGTTTCCACACCAAGACGATCGAACATCATCCGGGTCATGCGCAGATGCGGAACCGCCGCATTGCGGATGCATAATTCGCTGCGCGTGACCGCCGCCAGTCCGATGAACGAGCCGACCTCGATGTGATCAGGCATGAGCGTGTACTCACCGCCGTGCAGCCGGGAAACCCCTGTCACGGTGATCAGATTGGTGCCGATGCCCGTGATGTTGGCACCCAGTGTGTTGAGGAAGTGGCAGAGTCCTTGGACATGCGGCTCACAGGCGGCGTTGTAAATCGTGGTCGTTCCGGAAGCGAGTACGGCAGCCATGAGCGCGTTTTCGGTGGCCATCACGCTGGCTTCGTCGAGGTGCAAATCCGCCCCGTGAAACCCAGAGCTTTGCATTCGATAGATGTTGTCCTCGCCATCGGTTTCGATCCACGCTCCCAAGCCACGCAGTGCTTGCAAATGGGTACTCACCGGACGCAGCCCAATCTTGTCTCCGCCGGGAGCCGGGAGGTTGGCTGCTCCCAAACGGGCAAGCAGTGGAGCCGCGAGCAGGAAAGAACCACGTATCTGCGATGCCTTGCCGAACTCTGGAGTCGATGACGAAAGGCTCGCAGCATCAAAACGAAGCTGGTGCGGACCAAGTTCGGTGATCCGCACTCCAAGACTGGTGAGCAGTTCACACATCATCGTGATGTCCCGGATTTTGGGGAGGTTGCTTAGCACCACAGGTTCTGTGGTGAGCAGCAGGGCTGCCAGGACCGGAAGGGCTTCGTTCTTATTGCCGGATGGGGTGATGGAGCCGGAGAGACGGTGGCCGCCCTCCACAATGAATCGAGTCATGGATGTGATGTGAAATGAAAACTGTCTGAAGTACTCAGGTGCAAAAGTGGGGCAAAGACGTGAGTTTGCAACAACTTGGAGTGAAAATCTTACAGCGGATTCGGATGCTGAGAAGGGGCTGTGTCTTAAACTGCCGAGGCAATTGCACGCAACACGGTGGCTATACCTGCCACGGCATCCCATCCGGAAGTGTGGCCAATGCAAGCAATTGCGTCCACCTCTGCTGCAAGTTCATCAGCATCCGCCTCAAGGAGTGCGTTCAACATTCGGTGTAGTGCCTCACTCCCCTCACCAAGCGCGGCGGCTTGTAAATGGGCACGGCTCACCGGCCCCGTAGCCTCAAGCAGGGCAACGATCGGGATAAAGAGTTGCTGCCGGACTGTAATCTTCCCACAGGCATGCAACGCGATGAGCATCCCCCCTAGAAAATCATCACCAGACGGAGTGAGACCCGGCCCCAGTCCCAGCAGTGCTGCAACCGCTTCGTGAGCAGGCGGTCTTCGTGTTTGTGCTGCCAAACTTTCATCGAGCCAACCCTCCAATACCGCAATTGCAGGTGCAGCCGCATGGCTTTCCGCAGTTGCAGGAAAAACATGGTGACACGACCGCAGAAAGCGTCCGAGTCCTTCCGTCGGCAACCTCGTCTCTGCGAGGTTTTCAAGTGCATCAAGCCCGTCCGCCAAGGAGGTTTTTGACCAGACGGGTGGCGGTGGCGGTTGCCAAGCACTTGCGCCTTGAATAGAGAGGATGGGGAAGTTATCGAGGGTGATGCTGGTGGCCGTGAGCTTCACCAAGCTGCCAACGGAAAATCGTTGTATCCATCCCCGCCCGTATTTGCCCTCGACACTGACCATCAGCGGTCCAGAGCCGAGAACCGTATCGGCCAGGCAAATCCACGCTCCGTTCACATCAAGGTAGAGACTGCGCTCGTAAATTGCGGCGACTCGGCCAAACCGAACCCCGTCAAGGACTCGCCAGGCAACGGATCCAATTGCAATCGTCTGTCCCAGAGGGAAGCCTGCCAGTGATTCACCTGCGAATACGGGAATCGGTAGTTTTGGCTCCGGAATCTCAAGCATCCCGGACGAGGCAGCGCAAAGCCAGTGTTGCGGCATCAGCGTTGGTGGGGGCCACCACAATTCCACCATCAACCAACTTGCCCACCTGTGTTCGCCGATTCTGCGGATCGTCGTCCGTCCCGGTCACAGAGGCAACCACAACCGGCCGCTCTGTTCCTGCCGCCGCTACCACCCGGACGATTGTACCCGCCGGATCGGGATGGGCACCGAAACCGATCACAACGTCAAGCAGAATCACAGCAGTCGTAGGGTCTGCTAGTGCGGTGGCCAGTTCTTCGTCACGCACAGTTGGGTCAATCATCGGGTGCGGACGCCCCCGCGTGTATTCATCACTGCCCAAATCGATGAGCAGATGCTTAGTCCCGGAACTGACGACCTCAGCCCCTGGGATCGGTGCATTTGATGCCACGGACACCCCTGCGTCCAGAAACACAACCTGTGCTTCTGAGGACAGTGTGCCTCCACTGAAAAGCCCGTGGATGCGCTGACGCCCAGGAGCAACATGAGGGATGATGGGTGTGAACTCAGGTGTCTGCTTGTTTGATCTGCCCGTCGCCAGTTCCGCAGCAGCCTTCAACGTCCGTGCAAAGCTGACGTTGTCTGGCAGGGACGGTGCGGCTGCACCTAGAAAACAGACGGTACAGGGTTTTTCACTGTGGGCCAGCGTATCAATGACACGCTTAGCAACTGACGGTGATGGTGGTTTAGAAATCAGCACCACATGTCGTGTTGCCGAATCCGCTTCCAGCAGAGCGAGTGCCCCCAGTGTGCTGAGGCCACCAACCGCATCACTGAGGTCACGACCTCCAACACCAAGGGCGTGCGAAACTCCGTGCCCAGCCTGCGCGATCAGACTTGAGACTTCCTGTATTCCGGTGCCGGATGCGCCAATGATGCCAATGGCTCCTTGTGGAATCTTGTTGGCAAAGGCGAGCGGCACACCACCGATGATGGCGGTTCCACAGTCCGGTCCCATGACCAGCAACCCAGCCGCAACCGCTTCGTGTTTGAGCGCAACTTCTTCGGAGAGCGCAACGTTATCACTGAAGAGCATGACATTTAACCCGGCACGCAGAGCCTTGCGTGCCTCGGCGGCGGCGAAGTCCCCCGGAACTGAGATCAGTGCAAGGTTTGCAGCAGGCAGATTCTCCTGTGCCGAGCGCAACGTTCGAGGCCGCAAAGCAGCAGTGGTTGCATCACCAAACGCAGGCCGTTCCAGCAGGGTCTCGGCCTTGGCCATTGCACTTGCCGCAGTGGCCTCGTCTCGTGCCCTGACCGCGAGTATCAAATCCCCTCCAGTGGCTTTACGGCTGGCCTCTATCAGCAGTTTGGCGTTGTCAAGGAGTTTGAGGTTGGATGGGGTGCCGATCATGAGGGCAGCCTCCTCAACCCCGTCAAGGCCGGTGATGGAGCGGGAGATCTGCATCAGCATTACTGAGTCGAGAAACAGACCCGCGCAGACACGATTCACAAGCTTGCTCATTTCACCCCCAAGCGGGCAGCCAGTGCCTTTAGCGCCTGCTCAAAACAAGCCAGAGGTGCTTTGACGACGCCTGCACCGACCTGACCGATCCCCGGTTTGCAGTGAGCAATACCCGTGTTAATTGTAGGGGCAATGCCCGTTTCCACCACCAGACGGATATCGATTCCGGTCGGCACCCCTTGATAATCGAGGGCAGGAATGGTCCATTCGGGATTTTGTGTGAGCGTAATCTCACCCATGGTGCGGGTAAAATCGGCTGCACTGGACGGCACTCCCGCACCGACAAAACCAGCAACGGCCGGTGCTGCTGCCATCGCAAATCCCCCCAGTCCGATGGTCTCAACAATGGTGGAATCCCCCATGTCAGGATTGGCATCATCCGCACTAAAGCCCGGAAAATAAAGCCCTACTGGCATTTCCACTGGCGCGGTGAACCATTCATCGCCAAGACCACTCACGCGAATGCCAAAGTCGGTGCCATTACGACTCATCGCGGTGACCACACTAGAACCTTCAATGCCATGGACCGGGTCCATCATTGCCTTGCCCAAGACCATGGCCAGATTGAGAAAAAACTGGTCGTTTGAGCCGATGAAGGCAAGCATTTCGGCCAACGCGGTGCGATCGTCCGTGGTGCGTGCAAGGTCGGGTGCTAATGTCCGCAACAACAGACTTGAACAAGCAAGGTTGCGCTGGTGCATTTCATCCCCCATGGTGAGCCCGCGGGCGACCAGTGGTTTGAGGTCAATCCCCTTGCCGACACGAAGGGCAGCACCAAGTGCCGGACCCAGAGTATCCCGTAGCCAGCCCAAACGCTTGAGCACCGAGGCGTCGTTGCCGCCAAAACGCATCACCTTGCCCAATCCCTCGTTGATGGTGCAGAACGCACGGTTGCCACTGGTGCGGTTCTCCACCACCAGCACCGGCTGGCTGCGTGTGGTCACGCCGGTCATGGGGCCGACCGCACCAAAATCGTGGTTTGGTTTGAGACGGAACGCTCCGGACTCGGCCAACCGCTCTGCATCGGCGAGGTCTGCGGCCCAACCTTCGAAGACGGCAATGCCAACGACTGCACCGCGCATTGGTCCGCACATGCTTCCCCAGTCGAGCGGGGGTCCGGCATGAAGAATCATGCCCTCCACAAGAGCAGGGATCGCCTCACTGGCCGGAATCACATCAACCAACACCGGCTCAGCCCCCAGCATCCGGTGGATTGCCTCCGCATTGGCCTCACGGATAGTCGTGCCCACTTGCCTTGGTGTCGTCATCAGTCACTCAGTTTGGCAAGGAGATTGGCGAGTTCAACATCCCCATGTGCAGGTGGTGACCAGTCCACATGTACCACCGGGGTTCCCTGTTTCGTGAGTTCATCAGCAAAGGACGCAAGTCCAATGTTGATCACTTGCGGTGGACTGTTGAGGAGAGACGGCGGTACCGACTTTCCCTGACTCTGGACACCGCCTGTTGGTTGTTCGCGCTTTGTGCTCATTGCTCGTACACCTTGTAAGCGGCATCCACTCCGGCACCCGGAGGCACGACGAAACCATTACGGCGCATCACAGTTTCGAGAGTATTGAGACAGCGCAGAATGTTAGCTTTTTGACACACATAACCCATGGTACCAATGCGCCAGATCTTGCCGCGTAGCGGGCCGAACGAGGTGCCGATTTCGAGCCCGAAGTCTTCCAGTAATTGTGTTCGCACCTGCTCACCGTCGCCAAGTGTTTCAGGGATAAAGACTCCGGTTACATTGTCCATCCGGTGGCGTTCGCTGCCAAAGAGCTTCAGATCCATGGCGGTGAGTCCGGCGCGGAGGGCTTGGCTGGCGATGCGATGCCGGGCAAATCCCGATTCAAGCCCTTCCCGGAGCACTTCCTGAGCACAGGTGTGGGCAGCGTAGAGCATCGAGGTTGCCTCGGTGTGATGGTTGAGACGCTTCGGACTCCAGTAATCCATCAGCATTGCAAGATCAAAGTAGTTCGACTGCACGATCAACCCATCCGCATCAGCGGTGTCCTCGGAGCGAATGCCAGCTTCGACATGCTTGCGTGCGTTCACTATTTCAGCAACACGTTCGTTGATCGTGACCGGAGAGCATCCCGGCGGACCGGAGAGGCATTTCTGTAACCCGGCAGTGACGGCATCAAGACACCACTTGTCCGCCTCGATCGGCATTCCTCCCAAGGTTGCTGTTGCATCCACATAAACCACGGTACCGGCTTCACGGCATAAAGGGCCAATCTCATCCAGCGGCTGGGCCATTGTTGTTGAGGTGTCGCCATGGACCAGAGCCATAAAACGCGGCTGGTGGGTGCGGATTGCATCAGCAATCTGGTCCGGTTCAAACACCGTTCCCCATTCAGCTTCAATGTTGATCACTTCCGCTTGGCATCGTCTTGAAATTTCTGTCAGCAGGTGGCCAAACCGGCCGAAAATCGGCACCAGCACTTTATCGCCGGGTGAGATCATCGAACTCAGACATGCCTCAATGCCTGCGCGGGCGGTGCCATTGACAAGGAATGTCCACTGGTTTTGTGTTTGGAAGACGTGTCGGTAGAGCGTCATGACCTCGTTCATGTAACCGGTGAACTGCGGATCAAACTGCCCCAGCATCGGCAATGACATTGCACGCAACACGGCAGGATATACATTCACTGGACCCGGCCCCATCAAGAGGCGTTGTTCCGGTTCCAGCATTTTGAATTCTGAAGAGTTCATCAACTTGTTCTGCTGCAAAAAGATTAGAAATTCCTTGTGGATAATTTAGCTTTCCTGATCTGGAAAGATATGGGTGCCTGCTTCACCGCGTAGTGCAGGCAGGGCTTCTTCAAGATGACCGATGATCGCATGCTTGCCTCCCCCTTCGATGAAACGAATTGCAGCTTCAATTTTAGGCCCCATACTACCTGCGGGGAACTGCCCTTCTGCAAGATGTTTTTTTGCTTCAGAAAGCGTGAGTTGATCAAGTTCTTGTTGCTCGGGCTTGCCGAAGTTGATCGCCACTCGGGAAACGGCAGTCAGGATCATGATTTCCTTGACACCCAGCACATTCGCCATGTGTGCCGTGGTCAGGTCCTTGTCAATCACAGCTTCCACGCCATGCCGGAGTCCATGCTGGTCACGCACGACCGGAACGCCGCCCCCACCTCCTGCAATCACCACCGTGCCTCGACTGGCCAAATCCTCGACCAGAGAAATGTCGCAGATGTGCTTGGGTTTTGGCGAAGCAACAACCATGCGCCATCCACGTCCGGCATCTTCACGCATGGTCCACCCCATTTGCTCGGCAAGTTCCTTGGCTTTTTCCTCACTGTAAAAATAACCCACTGGCTTGGTCGGGTTTTGAAAACCCGGATCGTCTGCATCAACTTCAACTTGGGTGACCAAGCCAACAACGTGACGTGGATTGCCGATCTTGCGGAGGGCGTTTTCAAAGGCCTGCACGAGCAGGTAGGCCGTCACACCCTGCGTGTTGGCCACACAAATGTCCAAAGACATGGGAGCGACTTGTTCATGCGCAAGAGCCTGACGCATCAAGACCTTGCCGACTCCGGGGCCGTTGCCGTGCGTAATGATCAACTCATTGTCCAGTTTCAACAAGGGCAACAAGGACCGTGCCGTGTCTTTGGCAATAGCCACCTGCTCCTCTGAGGTTCCTTTGATTCCCGCCGGATGAATGGCATTGCCACCCAGCGCGATAATCATGCGTTTGGAGATTTCTCTGTCTCTAGTCACGGAGGACTCCTTGAAAAGGGTTACTCATTTCGAGTGCTGAACGTTTGGAACAACTTGGCGATTTCCGGGGCTGGTAGGCCTGCGTCCAAGGCCAAGGACAAAAGCAATGCGGATTTTTGCGGATTGAGAATGCCGGATGGAACAACATTGTCGCCTTGCACAGGCGTCATTGTTTCCGGCATCACCGTCACCTGCGACACCCGCGAAGAAACAACGACGACGCAGTCAGAACGCACCATTCCAGTGATTTGTGCGACCAAGCTATCGGGCATCGTCCCAGCTCCAAAACCGGCAATCACCAATCCTTTGCATGCTGTTCTGCCCCAATCATCAAGCGTGCGCACGCCACATCCCCCCCGGAGCAAAACAAGATCCACATGCGGTAATTCGTTTTCATTCCGTAAATGCTCGTGGAACCTGCCTGCAAGCGGGGAACGGCTTGGCCCACCAAAAACCAGCAAACGCTCTCCGGAAATGCGTCCTACAGGTCCACCAGGATAGGCGCGAAAAG
>Ga0209501_10002953_pt1 | contig 17454 bp, 18 predicted proteins | sample ArcticOcean_MG_C_4_FD_187434 | JGI IMG/M metagenome (GOLD analysis project Ga0209501, IMG submission 187434) | Marine microbial communities from western Arctic Ocean - ArcticOcean_MG_CB4_134 (SPAdes) (version 2) | ecosystem: Environmental > Aquatic > Marine > Oceanic | place: Arctic Ocean...
AAAAATCCCGGCGCCCGCACAGGCCACGTTGCAACGCGGCGCGAATTGGTGCTCAGCGTTTGCGATCAATTGCCGCAAGTGGACTGGTGGAGCAAAACGCCGGCGGCGGTCAGAGGCGCGGTGGCCAAAAAGTACGACGGCGACTGGGACCGCTACATCGCGCGCTGGCGCGGCCATTACCGAAGCATGAAGCGAAGCTTCGAAAACAATAAACCCCGGTTTGTCAGATCCCGCGGCCTTACCTTGAAAGGCAAAAGCCTGGAAGTCCATGTGGGCAAAATCGAACGGCGCATCGACGTGCTTGTCTGCCTGCAAAAGAATGCCGAGGCCACCCAATCACGGGCCGCGCAAATCAAGGCCGGTGAGGCCGAGGCGGGTTTTGAGACCGCATCCGGCGGCCCGGCCAGCGCAGTGATCCGCCTCGATAAGATGAAGATCGATGTGCAAGCCCGCTGCGTCGATGGCGCGGCGACGTTCAGGCTCACCAATCTTGGCGACCGCTGGCCCCGCTTGGGCGAGATTGCTATTCGCCGCGTCGATACCGAGGCTTTGCTCGTTCAACGCCGCCTGCGTATGAGCAACTCACAGCAAATCACCTACAAAATTCCTGCCAGCAGACAAAGAGGCGCCTTGGGCGTCGGGTTTTTCGTAAAACCCAGTTGGTACAAACGCCCGTTTAGGTTTGATGCGACGATCGTCTGTCGGGGCTAAACGCAGGCGCCCGAAATCAAATTCCGGCCGTTAAGGAATCGTTCAGCCATCGGACTATAAGAATTCCCCATGCTAGGCATGCGGCGCATATTATATTTGTTGGCGGCGGCGGTGATTGTGATATTCGCCACCCGCTATGCCAATGGCGAGCAATATGGCGAGAAATTCACCGGCGTTCCCTATACCATCGACGCCGGCACCATCCGCATCGGCAATGTCACCATCCGCCTCCACGGTATCGATGCGCCGGGACCTCAGAAAACCTGCAAGCGGGCCGACGGCAAGCCATGGCGCTGCGGCTGGGAGGCGACCATGGCGTTGGCCAATATCGTCGGCGAACACTGGGTAACCTGTAAGCCGCGAAGGTCTGGCGCGGCGCGCCCGGTCGCCGCAGTCTGCCGGGCCGGCTCCCTGGACATCAATGAATGGATGGTTCGCAACGGCTGGGCGGAGGCGTCCCGCCGGACCTCGCGGAGCTATGGCGACGCCGAACGCGAAGCCAAGGCGGCGAGGCGCGGTATCTGGCAAGGGCCGTTTTCCGGGCGCAGCGAACATTCCCACCTGATCCGTTGAACGGTCAAGAGCCGGCTTTGGCCGATTTATCCTGAATGTTGCCTTGAGGGCAACTTCCTCTAGAATGCGCCAAAGAAAAATGCCTGAGGGAGGCAAATGGCCGATTATACCACGGATCGTCGGCTCGCTGCCGTGTTGGTCGCGGACATAGCCGGCTATACGCAGCGAATTGAAAAGGACGAAGAAGGAACGGTCGCGGCGTGGCAAGCGGCGCGCGCCGACGTTATCGATCCCGTAGTCACCGATCATTCGGGCCGTATCGTCAAGCTTACCGGCGACGGCTTCCTGGCCGAGTTCAAGACCATTATTGACGCCATTCGTTGCTCTGTCGCTATTCAATCCGGGCTGGCGGATTCGGCGCTGGATTTTCGTATTGGGGTCAGCCTTGGGGACGTGATTGATGACGGCGAAGACATACATGGCGAAGGCGTAAACGTTGCCGCCCGCATCGAAGCGCTCGCCGATCCCGGTGGTGTCAGTATAACCGGCGAGGTTTACAGCCAGATTAGGCGGCGGCTTGATCTCGAATTTGTTGATCTGGGCGAGCATGATTTTAAAAACGTCTCAACGCCGGTACATGTCTACAAGATAATAGTGCCGGGTCCGGAGGCGGCATCGGCACCCGCCTCTCCCGAGCCATCCGGCGGCGCCGCGCCCGTGCCTCCGGGAGCATCTGATGGGCCGTCCATCGCCGTCCTGCCGTTCGACAACGTCTCCGGTGATCCCGAGCAGGAATATTTCTCCGACGGCATCTCCGAAGATCTGATTACCGATCTTTCCAAAATTCAAAATCTCCGCGTTGCTTCGCGGCACTCATCGTTCTCCTTCAAGGGTCAATCGTCTGACATGCAGGAAATCGCCGGTAAGCTAGGCGTCACATACGTGCTTGAAGGAAGCGTGCGTAAATCCGGCGACCGGGTCCGAATCAATGCCCAGTTAATTGAAACAGCGACGGACGGACATGTCTGGGCAGACCGGTATGACGGTCCGTTGGACGATATTTTCGCGCTGCAGGACGAAATTACCGAAAAAATCGTCGCGGCGCTGCATGTCCAGTTGACCGCACAAGAGGCGGCACGCCCTAGAAAACGCATCACGGACAGCATTGAAGCATATGAGATTTACCTGCAAGGCCGGGCTGAACTTTACAGAATGGATCCGAATGGAACCCTCGCGGCATCGCATTTGATGCGCCGTGCGATTAAGATCGATCCCAACTTTGCCGCCGCCCATGCCACGCTGAGTGGAGCAGTACAGCATGGTTGGGTCTTTGCGTTTCCCGGCTTTGACGACGCTTACGACGAGATTCTCCCGACCGCGCAACGTAGCGTCGAACTCGATTCCAGTTTGGGGCTCGCCCACGCGCGACTTGGCTGGGCATTAACATTCGAAGGGCGGTATCGTGAGGCGATCACGAGTTTCGAACACGCCGTCGAACTCGAACCCAACCATGCGGAAACCTACCTATGGTTCACAGAAGCCCTGAACTACGCCGGTGATCCGGTCCGTGGCGCCGTCACCGGTAAAAAAGCGATGGAGATGGAGCCTTTCGACACGCCACCTGTATACAACTTGGTTGCCGGACATTCACACTACTTGCTTCGCAATTACGGAATGGCCGAGGCGCTGTTCAGAAACACCATATCAAAGGCGCCCGGCTTCCCATTGCCTTACTTATTGCTGGGCGTCGTCTATTTCGAGATGGGGCGGGCTGAGGACGCGGCCGCGCAATTCGCCGTTCTGTACGAAACCATGCCGCCGCACGTGCTCGACGCGGTTGTCAGCCGGTTGCCCTACCGGGACGACGAGCCGCAACGCCGCATACGCGATGCGCTGGACAGTGCGAGCCAGTCCGCCTGATGTCTTCGGCTACCCTGGCTGATGCCACCCAAGACCTTGCTGAGCGCCACCCTTCGGCGATCGCGGTGATCACCGACGGCGAAGCGGTCAGTTTTGACAAATTAAATACCCTGGTTTGGAAGGCGGCCGCCAGATTGCGCCAGACCAATTCCGAAACGGCCGGGTTTCGCTTTAAGGATCAATTTCTTCATTTGGTCTTCGTGCTCGGCGCGTTCCGCTGCGGCGCCGCGCATGTATCGCTGTTTACCGGCTGGCCGGACCGGATGGGCATCGATCTGGCGGCGCAAACCGGCGCCGGAATTTTATTCGGCGACGAAGCCTGGGAGGGCGGCGCGATAAATGTGGTCAGCCTTGCGGCGCTGCAAGGCGATGCCGATCCGGCGGATGAGACGTTGCGCCAAGACGCCGGCGATGCGCCCCTGCTTTATGTGCTCGGCTCCGGCACCACCGGAAAACCCCGGATCATTTGTTACGACGCCGCCAATCTTGCCGCCATGATTGGGCGGGATTTGAATGTGCGCCCGATCGGTTTTCAAGAACGGCATTATTCCCTGGTGCGCTTTGAATATTTCACCGGCAAGCGGCGCACCCTTGGCTGTCTGGCCGCCGGCGGCACGGTGATTTTTACGGAAAATCCGGTTCCGGCCACCGCCATCTATGATCAGCTGGGCGCCGACCATCTTTCCATGGTGGTTGGCCAGGCCGAGGCGATCTTGGGCAAGCTAAGTGGGAACGGACCGCGATTTCCGAAATTGAAATCCCTGGTGGTCGGCTCATCGCCGGTGAGCGAGACTTTGCGCCAGCGATTGCGGGATGGCTTGAGCCCGAACTTGTTTATCGGCTATGGCACCAACGAGATCGGCGAGGCCACTTTCGCCAGCGCCGAAACCCAGATGGCGCATCCGGGCAGCCTCGGCTTTCCGGCGCCGGGGGTGGAGATAAAGATCGCCGGTGCGGACGGCGCCGCCTTGCCGGCGGGCGCCACCGGCGAAATTCATCTCCGCGCCGAGGGCATGTTTTCATCCTATCTGAACGATCCCGAAGCCACCAATGCAGCATTCGCGGGCGGCTGGTACCGGCCCGGCGATCTGGGCGCGCTGAGCGAAGACGGCGCGCTTATGTTCCAGGGGCGCGTTGATGATTTGATGATCCGCTACGGCACCAACATCTATCCGAGGGAAATCGAAGATGTGCTCGAAGCCATCGAAGGCGTCAAGGAAGCCGCCGCCTTTCCGCTGACATCGAAAACCGAATTCCAAGTGCCGATGGCCATGGTCACGCTCTCCGGCGAAAGCCGCAATCGGCGGGCGCTCATTGCCTTTAGAAAAATGCTGCCCAAATTATGTAAGCAAAGGCTGGGGCCCAAGGCGCCGGCCCATATCTGGATCATCAAATCCATGCCGCGCAACGAAGCCGGGAAAATTCTGAAAACCGAATTGGCGGTGATGGCCGCAAAAGAGTTGCGCGGCTAACGGGCCGGTATGCTGGCTCCACCCACGATTACCAGTATCTGATGGCGAACGCCGGCGTATTCAGCCTGAAAGTTTGCCAATCCTTCCACTTGATCTAAGATAACTGCCAAACGCCCAACCGCTTTCACGGTATGACAGGGCAGGCCGGTGATGATCAATCCGGTAAACAGGGAAAGGGCAAACCATGTTCGCGCAAATCAACCATATCGCCATGATCAGCCAGCAGAATACCTTGCTGCAGCGATACTATCAGTCACTATTCGGCTTGCAGGCTTCGGAAAACACGCGCGGCAAGTTCGTGTTTGGCGGAGCCGCCGGCGATGGCACGGTGGGTTTCAATTTTCTGCCCCATCGCGATGGGTATGTGGGTGGCCTCGACCATTTCGGCATGGTCGTGGATTCCATCGAAGCGGTCGAGGATCGCATGAAATCGGCGCATCCAAACGCCAGTATCGTCAAACGTCCATCGGAGCGTCCGTTCGCCGCTTATAGCGGCAACGATCCCGACGGCAACGTGTTCGATCTGGCGCAAAAAAACAGCAACAATCTGGACGGCGTTCACCGGGATCACGCCGATCAAGATTACAGCCGCCAGCAGTCCCGCTATGCAAACCGGTACGCGATGCGCACGCCCAACCCGGACGAGGTCGCGCAGTTTTATGCCGATGTGTTCGAACTGCAGCCCGCAAACCGCAAAGAGGGCGACGAGAACCATCACCTCACGGACGGGCGGATGACGCTGACCATCATGCCGTGGCGCATCGAAAAATTCCTCGGTATGTCGATCAAACGGCCCGGGCCCGACCATATCGGCTTCAAGGTAGAGGATTTGGATGCGTTCAAGGCGGATGTTCAGGAGCTTGCCGAGTGGAACACGTTTTTTGCGTCGCGCCCCCTCGGTGGCAGCAAGGAGGCCGAGGTGCGCAAGAAACTGTTCACGGACAACGCCCTCGGCGGCTACCAGATTGCCGATCCCGACGGCAATTGGATCGACATCACCGACGAATAGGGGCGATGATGGACGCCGATCTCCCCGCCCTGGCCCCGATCTTGGCCGAAGACCGCTTCGTCACCGTCGATGGCTTGAAAATTCGCTATATCGAACGCGGTGAAGGTCCGGCGGCACTATTTATGCATGGCGCCTCGCTCGGCTCTTCGGCTGACGTGTTCCAGCGCAATCTTGGACCGCTGGCCGAGGCTGGCATCCGCGCCATTGCCTATGATCATCCTGGCTTCGGGCTCAGTGATACACCGGCCGACCTGTCGGTTGCCGCCCGCAGAGATATGACGCCGAAGCTGATCGATACGCTCGGCCTCGGCAAAACGGCTTTGATCCCGCACTCGCAGTCGGGCGGCATGGCGGCCCAGCTGGTGCTGAAGGAACCGGCACGGTATAGCAATCTGATCGCCATCGGCACTGGCGGCCTCCTGCCTCCCCAGGAGAACGCCAAGGGCGGCCGGGGCGCGGCCACCGAACAGGAGCCGAGCCTCGAATTCACGCGCCAACAGCTGCTTTCGACTACCTTTAACACCGCCTTGGTCACCGACGAGGAAGTGGCCCTGCGTCACGCGCGCTCGACTGGCAAGAACTTCGAGGCCCATATGGCGAGAAGCGGCGTAGGCGCCGGCGCCAGCGGTGCTAAACCCGTCTGGCAACGCCTGCAAGACATCGAAATCCCATTTGTAATGCTGATCGGGCGAGAAGACCGAGCCAATGCGTTTGAACGGGCCGAGCTTTTGAAGCAGCGATATCCCGAACTCGACATCCGCATCGTCGCTAACTGCAAGCACATGGTGCCATGGGACGCCGCCGGTGAAGTCGCCAAGCTAGCGATCCAGGCGATACGCGGTTAGCTGCTAATCCCGTCCAGCATGGCGACCACCTCGTCGCTGCTTTTTACGTCGGCGAACACCCGCGCCATGGTTTTCAGCTCCGCCGCGTGGGCGTCTTTGTTCACCTCGGCGGTGGCGTCGCTGGCCAGGATCATGCGGTAGTTATGTTCGACCCCGCCCCGGATGGTGGTCGAGACGCAAACGCAGGTGGTGACGCCGGTAACCACGCAGGTGTTGATATCGAGATTGCGAAGGATGGTGTCCAGCCGGGTCTGGCCGAACCCGCCGAAGCCTTTCTTGACGACCAGATGCTCGCCCTCTTCCGGCGCCAGCTCATCGATCACCTCGGCGCCCCAGGTGCCTTCGGTGATGAAGGTGCGGTTGCCCTTGGGCGGCAGGTGGCGCCAATAGGGATAGGCGGCGTCGGAACGGTCGGCCTTCACCACATGGGCGATATAGACCACCGGCCGCCCGGCTTCGCGGAAGGCGCCCGCCAGGCGCTTGATCGGCGCCACCGTCGATCCGAGAAATTCCATATCGATTTCGGCCTCGGGATTTTCCTTGGCGCGGTGGGCAAAGGCGCCGTCCGCATGCACGAAATCGTTCTGCATATCGACAATGATCAGCGCCGCGCGTTCGATGTCGGGACCGTCCGGTCGATCTGTTGCCATGCTTCCCTCCGCTTAAAACTGGGCCAGATACTGGCTGGGATCGATGCGCGCGCCGATCACCAGGGGCCGGCCCGGGGCTTGCGCAGCGTACGCGTCGGCCAGCGCCGTCTCACTATCCACATAAATGCCGTCGCAGTCCATGGCGTCCGCCAGCTTCTCGATATCGGTTTCTTCAATGCGGGTGCCGACGCTCTCATATTGGCGGCTCATTTGCTTGAGCTCGATGCGGTTGAGCGAGCCGTCGCAAAACACAATAACCGTCAGTCCAAGCTTTAAGGCGCTGGCCAGGCGCAACTCGCTCTGCACCATGGCGAGGCCGCCGTCACCGGTAAAACTGATCACCGGGGTTTCGCCCAAATGCTGCTTGGCGGCGATGCCGGCGGGCAGCGAAAAACCCATGGAGGAAAGCCCGTTGCTCATCAAAACGCCGCCCGGATTTGGCGTTGTCCAGCCCTGGCCGACGAGCAGCTTGTGCGAGCCCACATCGGTGCTCACCACGGCATCATCGGCGGCCTCGGCGCGCACCACATCGACCACGTCGGTGGGGTTCAGCTTGCCGGCGACGCGGCCCCCGGTTACCCGTTTGCGCAGCGCGGCCCGGTGTGCCGCCAGCTCGGCCTCGGTCCATTTCGGCTCGCCCTTGAAAGTATCGGCCAAAGCATCGATGGCCGCCGTGATGGGGCCAACCAGCTCGATCTCGGCGCTGTAGATTTGATCGGTGTTGGCGACGCTGTCCATATGGATGGTGGGCGCCGCCACCTGCCAGGGCTTGATCAGCTCGACCGCATCGAAGCCCACATTGAAGACCAGGTCGGCTTGGCGGACAAAATCCCAGAGGAAATCGCTGCACGCCATATCGAGGGTGCCGGCGAACAAGGCGTGGTCTTCGGGGAACACGCCCTTGGCCATGGGCGAGACAATCACCGGCGTTCCCGTGGTCTCGGCCATGGCCACCAGCGAGGCGCTGGCCTTGGCCCGGGCCGCCGAAATGCCGGCAATTATCAAAGGGCGGCGCGCCTCCCGGAGCCGCCCGGCCACATCGGTATTCACGCCCGGCGCGGCGAACAGGGCGACCGCGCCATTGGCGCCACTGGTTGGCGGCAGGATGATATCGGCGTCGGTGGCCTCGGCGCCGACCACGTTGGCGGGCGTCGTCAAATGCACCGGCCCTGGCCGCTCATTGGCGGCCACTGCCAGCGCGCGGCGCATGATACCGCTTACATTGCCGGGCAGCACGGAAGCGCACCATTTGGTTACCGGCGAGAATATCCGGTTGTGATCGATCACTTGATGGGTGAACAAGGGCTCGCGCACCGCATCGATCTGGCCGGAGATGGCGAGCATCGGCGTCCGGTCCAGATAGGCGTTGGCGACGCCGTTGACCAGGTTCGATGCGCCCGGACCGAGGGTCGACATGCAGACGCCGGGCCGCCCGGTGACCATGCCGTAAGCCTGGGCCATGAGCGCCGCGGTACCTTCGCGCCGGGCGAGCACAAACTCGATACCGCCGGCGCGCAAGGCTTCCATAAACTCGATGTTGGGATCGCCCGGATAGCCGTAGACGCAGCCGATGCCCGCCGCGTTTAAATACCCCGCCATGACTTCCGATACGTTCATTGCGCCCCTCCGATAGTGTTCTAACCCGGCAGCGGCTATAGTTCCACAACGCTGGATATTGGGGGGAGCCGATCATGGCCAGACTTGAAGGGCGCGTTGCCATCGTGACCGGTGCGGCGCAAGGGCTGGGCGCCGCCTTCGCCAAAAAACTGGCGAGCGAAGGCGCTGCCGTAGTGATCGCCGATATCAACGATGGCGCAGCGGCTATCAACGATATTCTGGCCAGCCATCCGGACGCCCGGCTTTTGGACGTGCCCACCGACGTTGCCGACGAAGCCGCCTGCCAGGCTTTGGTGGCCAGGGCCGAAGAGCAATTCGGCGGCCTCGACATTCTCGTCAACAACGCCAAGGGCCGCTTCCGCTACGCACCGTTCGACGAATTAACGGTGGATGATTGGGACGCCATGTTCCGGGTTGCGGTGCGCGGCAGTTTCCTTTGCGCCAAGGCGGCGGCGCCGGTGATGCGCGCGAAACGCTACGGCAAGATCATCAATCTGGCGTCGGGCACCGTGTTCAAGGGGGCGCCCGGCATGCTCCATTACGTGACCGCCAAGGGCGCGCTCGTTGCCATGAGCCGCTCCATGTCGCGGGAATTGGGGGCTGACGGCATTTGCGTTAACACTTTGGCGCCGGGATTGACGTTAAGCGAAAACATCCTCGCCAACCAAGAAATTTATGGCGATGACGTCCAAGACGCCATGATCCAAAGCCGCGCCCTCAAGCGCGCCGAGATGCCCGGCGATCTGGTCGGCGCGGTGCTCTTTCTGGCATCCCCGGACAGCGACTTCATGACCGGCCAATGCATGGTGGTTGACGGCGGCAGCGTCAATCATTGACGCGGCCAAGTCTTCGGCCCAATAATCCCCACGCACCTGTATCAAATCGCCTGAGGAGGACATAACTTATGGCCGCAACCAGCGTCCAAGTTGAACGCCCGACAATCGAGGGCCTGAACGATCCGCTGCATTTTTCCAACGCGGTCACCATCGAAGGCGGCAAGATGGTGCATCTTTCGGGCATGCTTAGCCCGGAAGGCGATTTGGGCGCCCAGCTCAAAGGCGTTTACGATAAACTGAAGATCGGCCTCGCCGGCTGCGGGGCGTCGCCGTCCGACGTCATCCGCCAGCGCGTTTTTGTCGTCGATCTGGTGCCCGAACACCGGGAATTGGTGCTCGCCGCCATGGGCGAATTTTATGAGGCTGCGAGGCCGGCGAGCACATTGGTCGGCGTTGCGGCGCTGATTATCGCCGGCGCACTGGTGGAGATTGACGTCACCGCCGCCATCGACGGCTAGGCAATTTCAGGCCAGAAGCGCCAGGGTGCCGGAGGCGAGCAATAGGGTGTAGGCAACTTTGTTGAACCACGTGGCTGGAACCGACAGGAACAGCAGTTTGCCGAAATGCGCGGCGATTATATATAGCGGCGCAATGATCAGACTGCGGACAACCGTTTCCACGCCATAAACACCTTCCACGATCAGCCCGATCATCATGATCGTCAGGGTAACCGAAACGGTCATGATTATGTTGGCCCGCTGCACCGGAACCGGCACCGGCGCCGATAGAAAATAGACCACGAAAACCGGCCCCGAAGGAACGCCGAAGGCGCCGATAATCAGGCCGCTGACCAATCCTACCCCGGCACCGGACAAAATCCCGCGCGATCCCTTATAGGTCCAACCCGACATCAAAAGGAACGCTGCCAGAAGAATAAAAATGCCCATGCCGCGCCGAATGACCATGGGCTCGGCGGAAATCAGAAACAAAAGGCCCAAGGGTATCGATACCGCGATTGCCGCCGAAACGACGCCGGCTTCGCGCCAATCGGTACTTTTGGCGGCGTTTCGGGTCAGCACCAGATTGCCGGCAAGTCCGGCGACGACGGTGATGGCGATGGCCTCGATGGGGCTGAACAAAACCGCCAAGACGGGAACGATGATCAGAGCGCCGGCAAATCCGGAATAGCCTTGAATGAGGCCGCCGGCGATGGCGGCAGCCGCACCGGCCAGCAAGCCAATGTCTAAAATTTCAATCCCCACGAAATATACTCACATCCGATACCAAGCCGAGCCTGCTGACATAGGCACCCAGTTGTTATATTGTAAACGCCAAACAAATTGGTTGGGAGGGCAACGATGAACAAACAGGACAAAAAATCGGATCACGGTCACAGCCACGGTAGCGCCACCCATTCCTTGTTGCCATCGGACCCGGCGCTTCGGGTGAAGGCCATCGAGACCATTCTTTTGGATAAAGGACTGGTTGACCCAGCCGCCTTGGATGCGCTGATCGACACCTTCCAGAACAAGATCGGACCGAAAAACGGCGCCGCCGCCGTCGCCAAGGCCTGGACCGATCCCGAGTTTAAGGCCTGGCTCCTGAAAGACGCGTCGGCGGCGCTGGCCAGCCTCGGATTTTCCGGCATGCAGGGCGAGAACATGGTGGCCGTCGAGAACACTGCCGAAATCCACAACATGGTCGTCTGCACGTTATGTTCCTGTTATCCGTGGCCGGTGCTGGGATTGCCGCCAAGCTGGTACAAATCGAACGCTTACCGCAGCCGCGCGGTGATCGAGCCGCGCGCCGTGTTGGCGGAATTCGGCGTAACCTTGCCTGAAGAGACCGAGATCAGGGTCTGGGATTCCACCGCCGAAATTCGCTATCTGGTACTTCCAATACAGCCCGAAGAAACCAAAGGCAAAAGCGAGGCCGAGCTTGCAGAGTTCGTCCCCCGCGATGCCATGATAGGAACAGCTTTATGAACGGCGTACATGACATGGGCGGCATGCAAGGCTATGGGCCCGTCCCCATCGAAATCGACGAGCCGGTATGGCATTCCGATTGGGAGCGCAAAACATGGGCGCTGCGCATGGCCATGGGCGCGCACGGGAAATGGAATATCGACATGGCGCGCCATGCCAACGAGAAGCTGCCGCCGGAGCAATTGTTGAGCTTTTCCTATTATGAACGCTGGATCACTTCGCTCGCTGACATGATGGTCGATGCCGAATTGGTCACCCTGGACGAGATCGCCGCCGGCCACGCCGCCCCCGGCACCATAAAAAACCCATCGCCGCCAAGCGCCGACCAATTGATGAAAGGGCGCGCCTCGGGCCGCCAATCCCGGCGCGATATAGACGCGGCGCCGAAATTTTCGGTTGGCGATGCGGTGCGCACCAACTGCAACAGCCCGAAGGGCCACACAAGGTTGCCGGCCTATGCCAGGGGACGGGTGGGCAAGATCATCATCCATCACGGCGCCCACGTATTTCCCGATTCCAGCGCCCACGGCGGCGGCGATGCGGCGCAGCATCTCTATGCGGTGCGTATCGCCGCGAACGAGCTTTGGGGCGTCAACGGCAGGGCAAAAGACTCGGTCATCCTCGATCTCTCGGAAAGCTATCTTGAGCATGCCTGACATCGAAGAGCCGGACGTCTTTGCCGAGCCGTGGCACGCGCAAATTTTCGCCATCACCATGCGCCTCGCCCAGGCCGGCCATTTCACCTGGACCGAATGGTCCCAGCATTTCGGCGCTGTGCAATCGGAAGCGGCGGCGACCGGTGCACCCGATGACGGCTCCGGCTATTACGATGCCTGGCTGGCGGCGCTGGAAAGCCTGTTGATCGGGCGCGGCATCGCCGATGCCGGCGCGCTGGCAGCGCTTAAAAGCGCCTGGACCGACGCCTATCTTGAAACGCCCCACGGCGAGCCGGTGCATCTGAAAACCGGCGCGCTCCGCCCCTGATTGCCAAGCGCCTGTTCGCGGCTCGGCTCACATGCTATGATCTGTAGTCACTACAGATTGCAAGGCGAACTGGCATGGACGAGCAGACCCCAATGTTAGGTATCGGCGCCCTATCGAAGCAGACCGGCTGTAATATCGAAACCATCCGCTATTACGAGAAAATTCATTTGATGCATTCGCCGGCGCGCACCGAAGGCGGCCACCGCATGTTCAACCACGCCCAGGTCAAGCGCCTGTGGTTCATTCTGCGCTGCCGCCAGCTCGGCTTTTCCATTGATGAAATTCGCAACCTTCTCGGCCTGGTGGACGGCGAGGGCGCCAGTTGCGCCGAGGTTAAGTTGGTGACCGAGGCGCATCTCGGCGCGGTCCGCCAAAAAATCCATGATCTGAAAAACCTGGAAGGGGTATTGGCGCAGATGGTGTCCGAATGCGCCGGCACCGAAGTGCCCGATTGCCCGATTATCGATACCCTCTACGCGGCGGCATAACCGGCCCATGAGCGACACCAAAGACCAGACCGGCAAAGAGCTGCCCCGGGCAACGCCCGATTTCCAAGCGCGGGATTATTCCGAATATTGGCTCGGCAAGAACCCGACGCCGGTGGAGCGCGCCGACGTGATCGTCAAGCGGCTGGAGAAATTCATCCGCGAAGGCCGCTCTCAGCGCGGCGGCATCTCCTTCAAGCACTGGCAGGAATTGGCCGTGCACGAGGTCAACAACGCCATCCTCGATGCCGAGCGCCATTGGCGCAAAGACCAGCGCTTCGTTACCCGCGGGCTGACCATCGCCGCCGCCTGTCTAATCACCATCGGCTTTTGGGGCACCTTGCTGGCCGCCGACGTGGCGCCGGACCGGCAAACGGCGGCGATCATATTGATTATTTCCGGCGGCGCCTTGCTGGCGGTGCTTGGCACCTGGGGGGTGCGCCGGCTGGATCGCTATTACCAGGCGGGAAGGCGGCGCGATCATTTCGCCAGGGTGTTCCTGTTCGACCGGCAATTGGCGCAGCTCGACCGGGACCTTGAGAAGCGCTTGAAAGAGATTGAAGAAACCCTCGACGAGATGGCCAAGGGGCCGCTGGACCGGTTGTGACGCGCATCCTTGGCACCGCCCGCTTTGGGGGTGCCAATCATAGAACCGACGGTAATTGAAGTTGCCAACTAAAGCGGAGACCGATATCCGCGTCTGGGGTAGTAGCGGACATGAAATTTGAGCGCCGGGAGGTCCGGTTTTAGCCAAGGCTGTTGAAGAACTCCTTTTTGGACGTTGGCTACAAAAATTCTTGCGCACCAAGCGTCACCGTGCAGCAATGATGAGGTCGTTCGAGTGAAAAGGCGTCAAATGCCCTGCTGACGCCGCTATTGGCTACACAAGCTAGGTCTAGGGGGAGAATTCCGCTGCAACAAAAATTTACGTGGTTGCAGGCAATTCTCAAGAAGCGAGTTTTTCAACAGTCTCAGCCAAACGGAGACATCCCCTTCCTATTCGCCGCCATTCTGAAAAACTCCGATCCGGTTTCGGAGACCCGGATTAGAAAATTGTTTCAGTGATAACGGAAAGTTGATAGCTTCTCCCTGGAACCAATTTGCTTCCAACAAACGCCGGTTCCAAATTCACGTTTAATTCATAAAACCAATTATCTTCGGGAGAGACTTCATGAAATTGTCAACAAAACTATATTCGGTTGCGGCTGTCACCCTGGGCGCCGCCGCCGCGCTGACCGCGATGCCGGTAAGCGCGCTAACGCTCAAAGCATCGCACCAATGGCCCGCCGGTAAGGGCGACGTGCGCGACGAGATGGTACGGATCATCGCCAAGGAAATGAAAAAAGCCAATGTCGGTATCGACGTCAAGGTCTATGCCGGTAAGTCTTTGTTCAAGCCCAAGGCGCAATGGAACGCCATGGTCAAGGGACGGCTCGATATTTCCGCCTTTCCATTGGACTACGCCAGCGGCCAACATCCTCAATTCAGCGCCACATTGATGCCCGGTCTGGTTAAAAACCATGATCACGCCATGCGCCTTAACAGCTCGCCGTTCATGGACGACATCAAGAAGATCATCAATAAGGCCGGTGTTGTCGTTCTATCCGATGCCTGGCTGGCCGGTGGTTTTGCCTCCAAGAAAAATTGCATCCTCGGGCCCGACACCATGAAGGGCCAAGTCACCCGCGCCGCGGGTCCGGCGTTTGAGCAAATGCTGGTGGGCGCGGGCGCCTCGATTTCGTCCATGTCCAGTTCGGCCATTTATCAAGCCATGCAGACCGGCGTTTTGGATGCCGCCAATACCAGTTCGGGCAGCTTTGTCTCGTACCGCATTTATGAACAGGTCAAATGCCTGACCGCGCCGGGCGCCCACGCTCTTTGGTTCATGTATGAGCCGATCTTGATGTCCAAGAAGAGCTGGGACAAGCTCAACGGCGCGCAGCAGGCCGCTTTGAAAGCGGCCGGCAAAAAAGCCGAAGCCTACATGACCAGCAAGGCCAAGGGTCTCGATGACAAACTGGTCGAAGTCTACAAAAAGAACGGCGTTAAAGTCGTTACCATGAACGCCGAACAGGCCAAAGCCTGGCGCGCCATTGCGCAGAGAACATCGTATAAAATATTCTCCGAGAAAGTTCCCGGCGGCAAGGAACTGATCAAAAAGGCTCTCGCGGTCAAGTAGTCGATCCGATCTTCCCGCCTGCCGTTCACCGCGGCGGGCGGGATTGTTTTTTGGGGAAATCCCAATTTTGGACTCCTTCATCAATTCGGTTAAGGCCGTGTCACGGGCCTGCGGCGTCGTTGCCGCGGGTTTGGTGTTTTTGGCCATCCTGGTCGTCTGCCAGATGGTGTTCATGCGCTATGTGTTGAACGCTTCGACGATTTGGCAAACCGAATTCGTGATCTTCTCGCTGGTCGGTGCGACCATGATCGGCAGCCCCTACGTTTTGATGATCAAGGGCCACGTCAACGTCGATCTGTTGCCGATTTATCTTGGCCATCGGGGCCGGTTTGTGTTGGCGATCCTGGCCAATGCCGGTGCGCTGAGCTTTTGCCTCATTCTCGGCTGGATGGGCTGGGAATTATTTTACGAAGCGCTGACCAAAAATTGGCGGACCGATACGGTTTGGTCGCTGCCGCTCTGGATTCCCTACATCGCCTTTCCCGCCGGCATCGGGTTGCTGTGTCTGCAATATGTATCCGATATCCTAGCGCTTTTGACGGGTCGCGAAGCGCCGTTCGCCATCGCCGGCAAAGACCGGGAAAGTGTGCCATGAGCCCGCTATTGATCGGTCTGTTGATTGGCGCCTCGACCATCGCCGTGCTGGCCACCGGCATTCCGGTAGCCTTCGGCCTCGGCCTGGTAGCCGTGGTTTTTCTGGTCATATTCGAGGACATTGGTTCGCTGGATGTTTTGGCGGAAAATTTCTACGGCGGCTTGGCGGAATTCTCGCTGGTCTCAATCCCGATGTTTATTGTCATGGGCGTGGCCATCGCCGTGTCGCCCGCGGGTAAGGATTTGTATGAAGTTCTCGATCGCTGGCTGCACCGGGTGCCGGGCGGATTGATCATTTCAAATCTCGGCGCCTGCGCCATCTTTGCCGCCCTCAGCGGCTCGTCGCCGGCCACCTGCGCCGCCATCGGCAAGATGGGTATCCCCGAAATGCGGCAGCGGGGTTTCCCCGATGGCTTGGCGACCGGAGCCATCGCTGCCGGCGGGACCCTGGGCATTTTGATACCTCCCAGCATCACCATGATTGTCTATGGCATCTCGACCGAGACCTCGATTGGCCGGCTGTTCCTGGCCGGGTTCCTGCCAGGGGCGCTGTTGACGGGATTGTTTATGCTGTGGTCGCTTTATGCGGCGTGGCGCGGCGGCTACAAATTCTCGGATCGGACCGGCAATTATTCCCTCCGGGAAAAGTTCGAACTTTTACCCCAGGTGCTACCGTTCCTCGCCATTATTGCGGGCGTACTGTTTGTGCTGTACGGCGGCGTTGCCACGCCGTCAGAAGCCGCCGGCGTCGGCGCTCTGTTTGTTTTGGTTTTGGTGGCGGTCATCTACAAGGTTTATCAGCCGGCCAGAATATGGGCGATCATCAGTGACGCGATGAAAGAAAGCGTGATGATTCTGATGATCATCGGCGCCTCTGTTTTGTTCAGTTTTACCCTGTCATCACTGTTCGTTACCCAAAGCGTCGCCGAAAGCATTGTGTCGCTCGACGTCAACAGATGGGTGATGATGGGGGTCATCAACCTTTTTTTGCTGGTTGCCGGATTTTTTCTGCCGCCGGTCGCGGTGATTTTAATGACGGCGCCGGTTCTGTTGCCGATTGTCCTTGGTCTCGGCTTCGATCCCTATTGGTTTGCCGTCATTTTCACGATCAACATGGAAATCGGCCTGATCACGCCGCCGGTCGGCCTCAACCTCTATGTTATCAATAGCATTGTGCCCGAGGTGTCGCTGCCGACCATTCTCAAAGGCGCAACGCCGTTCATGCTGTGTATGGTCCTGGCCATCGTCATCCTAAGCATTTTCCCAGAGATCGTAACGTTCCTGCCGGACCTAATTATGGGCAAGGGTGGCTAGAATATCCACGGCTTCCTGTGCAAAGTGCCGCAATATTCATTGCATCGCCGTGACCGTCTTCGCCGTCGCCTCATAAATCCCTCTCAGGCGCATTTCTTTGCGCCCATTCAAGAGGAAATTGGTCAGATCACAATGGACTTTTGTAAAATGGAATTAAAACGTGAGTCCGGTTTGGCTCGAAAGCAGCCATTCAGCCGATTTGACAGGAATGTCCGGGTTCGGCGTAGATGCAGACGAGTATAGCGGACGTGCTCTTGCGGCTATGCCCAAATTTTGCCCGACCGAATCGCTCTTAATCCGCTTTAATCAGATTGAATCGGAATTGTTTAGCAACCGCCCCGATCAACTGATTGATTTTAAACGTTTCTAATGGTGCTCACCCCTTTGGAGATGGGCCTTA
>Ga0209501_10002954_pt1 | contig 17450 bp, 16 predicted proteins | sample ArcticOcean_MG_C_4_FD_187434 | JGI IMG/M metagenome (GOLD analysis project Ga0209501, IMG submission 187434) | Marine microbial communities from western Arctic Ocean - ArcticOcean_MG_CB4_134 (SPAdes) (version 2) | ecosystem: Environmental > Aquatic > Marine > Oceanic | place: Arctic Ocean...
CCTCTGCCAGAGAGCCGGCGCTACTGGGAGAATGGCTGTCTCCTGGCGCCCACGTGAACGCCGCCGGTGGTAACCACTGGATGCGCCGCGAGGTTGATGAGGAGACTGTACTGCGCTCCGAGGTGATCGTGGTTGATGATCTGGACCAGGCCAAGATTGAGTGCGGTGACCTGATGTGGCTAGAGCCCAGGGGCAGCTTCCGCTGGGATATGGCCAAGGAACTGCAGGACGTGGTGGCCGGCAGGGTCAACGGGCGTCCATCCGAAGAGTCGATAACACTGTTCGAGTCTATGGGTTTGGCCTTGGAAGACATCGCTGCCGCCCATCTGGTCTACAACAAGGCCAAAGCGCAGGGTATTGGCCAGGAACTGCCGTTCTAGTCGCCTGACTAGTTTTAGCTACTATTGTTCCTGGTTGCAAGATTGTTTGCCATACAAATAAAAAGGCGGCAGCTTAATTCGCTGCCGCCTTGGAGATAGAGTAATCCCAATCCCGATCGCGGGGGAGGTTGCGCGGTTGATGGTACCTATGGACGGTGGCCGCAACCGGGGTTACTCCCAAATATTCTTACCGAAAGGTTTGGAACCTAGGGGTTAATCTTCGGGGTTTATCTTTTTAGAAGCTGAACGGCCCCATGCGTCGGATGGGCTCGGTCTCTGCTAGTTTATGCTCGGATCGCTCTTTGGCGGTCGTTGCAGGACCGGCTAGCCAATCGTACGCGTGCACGACGCCATCTTCCATGTGATGCAGCACTTCGTTCAAGTGCAAAAAGTTCGGATGCCCTGCCTTGTTCTTTTTTAGCTTTACCATTTCTGTTCCCTAGCCTTCGGACTTCACGTCCGATTAAGTATGTTGTATCGCAATAATCCTATCGCTACTTAATCTATATTCATGATATACCTACCACATTATTGCGTCAAGGTATAACGTGTGTCTATCAACATTGTATTTTATGATGATATGTATTCCTTCAACATAGGGTTTACATTAACGAAAATATGTAATAATTGCTGTAAAAGAGATTTGTGTTTACGTTAATCGTTAATTAATTCGTTTAATATAAATAAAATGAGCAAAAGAATTGGCACGTGGTTGAAGCAGCGCACTACGTCGTCTTTTTTACGTCGAATGGGAACGAATGCCTGGAAAGGTAGTGCTTTTTATAGCCGTTTTGCTAAGTTATGCCGAGGAGAGGATTGCCTGTAGCGGGGCGTAATTAGTCTTGGGGTATACGGGTTTGAGTCGCTTATAGGTCTAATTTGCCGGGGTTCATGATGTTGTTCGGGTCTAGGGCGTGTTTCATGGTACGGACCACTTCTTGACCCGCTCCCATCTCTCTGGCCAGAAGATGGTTCAGTTTGACGCCCACGCCGTGGCAGTACTCCATGATCCCGCCCATATCCTGGGCCAATTGCAAGACCTGCTCCACGGCATCGCCCAAGCGCTCCCTTGAGCCGGTCGTGACGCCTGATTCTGACACGATCAACATGGAGAATAGCTCTGGCCGAGACCAGATGGCGTATTCAATCACTCGCACCCCATGTTGTGCCAGGATTACGTCGGCTTTCTTCCGGTATTCCAAGACCTTGGAGATGGGCAGGCCCAGGTGCAGGTAATCAAACCCTCGGCGGCCGCGCCACCGACTCCAGCGGACGCTACGGGGTTTGCCCAGCGCCTCAACCTTGTAATTCTCCGCTGATTGGCGTCGGTCCTTCCAATACGCGACGGTGGGGCCCGGTCCAAGCAGTCGGCCGCCTTGTTCCGTGCAGACTGCCAAGGCCCGCTGCTCATTAGCTTGAACACCCTCACGGAACCCTTCAAACAACAGGTGGAAGATGATGCCCTCATCCTCCTCTGTTAGGTCAACCAAAGTGGGACGCACTCCCAGCGCAAACATCTCTGTGGCCGCGTTGAATCCCTGATCAAAGGTGTCGAACGCCACTCCAGCGAACACCTGAGCTTCCGGTTGGCGGAACACCCGAATCGTCGCCTGGGTGATTACTCCAAAGACGCCTTCCGAGCCGATGAACAGGTGCTTCAGGCTGGGGCCGGATGATTGAATTGGAACGGCGCGAGTGTTCATCACCCTACCATCTGGAAGCACAACTTCTAGAGCGACTACCTGGTCACCCATGGGACCGTAGGCGCCAGCGCGGTAGCCAACGCCATTGGTGGATATGGCCCCGGCAACAGTGGCGATTGGCACGCTGTAGGGATCGTGACCTGGCATCAGGCCCTGAAGTTCCAAGGCATTTTCCAGGTCTTCCAGTACTACGCCGGCTTCGACTTCCGCGGTCATGTCTGTGGGGTTGATTGAAAGGATCCGGATCATGCGCTGTAAGTCCAGCACGATACCGCCCAATGCCGGCACGACACCGCCCATGACGCCAGTACCGCCTCCGTAAGGTATGACGGGGGTGCGGGACTCGTTGGCCAGCTTTAATACGGCGCAGACTTCTTCGGTGGACGCGGGGCGTGCCACAACGTCGGCCAGGCGCTCAAAGGCTTTTTCGGCACCGAAGGCACGGGTGGGCGATAGGGCATCACCGGAGTAGCGATCCAAATCATAGGGGTCGGTGAGGACGTTTTCCTGCCCGAGGATTTGGACCAACGATTCTATGAGGGAACTGGGCACGGCAGCATTGGGCATCAGCACTGGCTCCGCTTGCTTTTGGGGCCTATTGGCCGTTCCGCAATTGAGCGGTTGGCCTGCTTAACTAAGAAGTGGGGCGGTAAGACCAAATGCTGCCTGCAGCCGAGTCTTCGACTGAGACACCCTGGCTGTCCAACCAGCCTCGTATTTCGTCGGCCAAGGCGTATTGTTTGTAATTGCGGCACTCAGCCCTGAGCGTTATCAGCAGGTCAATGTTCTCAGCCTTAACAGTTTCTACGCTGGTAGCACCGGTTTTGGAGAGCAGGCTAATCAGCTCTTTGTGTTCCGTTTCCGCGACCTGCTCTTGGATGCCGGTGATCAAGGCGTTATAGGATTCTGCGTCCACCGCCAATGCGGCTTCGCGTTCTTCAAAGGTGAGCCCCAATAGAGACCCCAGGTCCCGTAGGCAATCTTGGGCTACTGATATGGAATGGCCTTCATCCCGTTGGCGGTTCATTTCTCTGGACAGGTCAAACATGGCGGCCAAGGCTTTGGGTGTGTTCAAGTCATCGTCCATGCCTGACATGAACTGCTCTCGGAACGAGGCCGGGTCCATGGCCTCGCCTTCCGATGTGGCGTCTTCTCTCAGAACGTGGCGCAACCGGTCGGCGCTGCGTTCCATGGCATCGCAGCCCTCATCTGAGTAGCTCAGGGGGCTGCGGTAGTGGGAGCTCAGGAAATAGAGCCGGATGGCGTCTGGGCTGTAATTTTCGAGCGCTTCTTCAACTGACACCAGGTTCCCCAGGGATTTGCTCATCTTGTCTGCGCCAAGTTGGAGCAGGCCGTTGTGTACCCAGTACCTGGAGAATGGCGTTTGGCCGGTTGAAGCCTCGCTCTGGGCGATCTCATTCTCGTGGTGGGGGAAGATCAAGTCTTGGCCACCGCCGTGAATGTCCAGAGTTGCGCCCAAGTAGGTCATGGCCATGGCGGTGCACTCTATGTGCCAGCCAGGCCGCCCGGGTCCCCAGGGGCTTTCCCAAGATGGCTCACTCACGCGGGCGCCCTTCCACAGCACAAAGTCCATGGGGTGTTCTTTGCTCTCGTCCACTTCTATTCTGGCGCCGGCCTGCATGCCGTCCAGGGTCCGGTGGCTCAGTTTGCCGTAATCGTCTTTCTTGGTGACGCGGAAGAATACGTCGCCTCCGCCGGGGTAGGCTGAGCCGTTATCAATCAAGGTCTGGATGGTTTCAATGATCGGGCCGATCTCTTGAGTAGCCCGTGGGTAGACATGGGCCCTCTGGATGTTGAGGGCGTCCATGGTCCGGTAGAAGTCTTCTATGAACTCTTCGGCTAACTCATCCGGCTCGATGCCCTGTTCCTTGGCACGGTTGATGATTTTGTCATCCACATCCGTGAAGTTCTGTACGTGGCGCACGTCAAACCCAATGAACTCCAGATACCTTCTGAGCGTGTCGAAGGCGACGTAGCTGAGGGCATGGCCAACGTGGGTTGAGGAATAGGGAGTCACGCCGCAGACGTACATCTTGACGGTCTTGCCATCGGCAGGCGCGAAATCTTGGACATCGTGCGTAAGGGTGTTATATAGCTTCATGAATCATTTGGAGCCGTGCGTCACTGTCCGTTAAATTAGCCAGAACTTTTGGAATCTACGGAAACTAGTGAGACCACAGCAATGGCGGCAATCCCTTCTTCCCGTCCCACAAACCCCAGATAGTCGGTGGTGGTGACTTTGACACTGACACGCCCAGGGTTAACCGGCAGGCTCGCTGCCATGTTGTTCCGCATGTCTGTGTTGAAGGGGCTGAGCTTGGGATTTTGTGCCAGGATTGTAGCATCTACGTTTGAGAGCCGCCAACCAGCCTCGGTGATCAGAACCCCCACTCGCTCCAGCAGAATCAAGCTGGATATGTCCTTGTATTGGTCGTCGGTGGACGGGAAATGTACCCCTTTGTCGCCCAGGTTGGCGGCACCCAGCAGCGCGTCCATCACTGCATGCACCAATACATCGCCGTCGCTGTGGCCGGATAGCCCGCGGTTATGGGGAATTTCCACTCCACCAAGCACCAATCGCCGCCCTTCAGACAGAGGGTGGGAGTCGAAGCCGATTCCAGAGCGGTACTCCGGGTAATTGGTTGGAGAAGTAGACATATCGACAAAAGTTTACGTCAGGGGAAGCGGGAGAGTAAATCCCCCTGGGATTACGAAGGGAGCTTAGTTGGAGGCGCTTAATTGGGAGAGGCTGGGGTGTACGCGGCCTTTAAGAAGGCTTCAGCGATGATTAGGTCATCGGCGGTGGTGACTTTGATGTTCTCGTAGGCTCCCAGGAACATCTTTACGGGATGCCCCAGGCTCTCAAGCATTGCGGCATCGTCGGTAACATCTTGGTTACAGGACTTGTGTGCTTCCATCAAGGTTCGGTAGCGAAAGACCTGCGGGGTTTGGGCTGCCCAGAGCAGGGAACGGTCCGGAGTTTCACTGATCATCTGGTTTGAAGAGATCAGTTTGATGGTGTCCTTCACGGGTACTCCGGCTACTGCTGATCCGCAGTCGGCCGCCGCTTCAAGCCCCCTTTGCAGCATGGCGTCGTCAAAGCAGGGGCGGGCACCGTCGTGGACGATCACCCATTCACAGGCATATAACAGGTCCAGTCCGAAACGAACTGAGTCCTGGCGTCGGCGGCCACCGGCACAGACGTTGGTCACCTTGCTGTAGCCGCCCTCCTGGACCAGCTTACGACCCTGTTCCAGGGAATCTTTAGCCAGCACCAGAACCACTTGGTCGATGCGCGAAGATAACTGGAAGCGGTGTAGGGTGTGGGCAATCAAGGGAATACCCAAGATGGGGGCGAAGGTTTTATCTATGCCCCCCATGCGGGTGCTGCGCCCGGCAGCAACTATAACTGCGCCAACTTTGCTAACGGAACTCAATTTAGAGAACTCCGGTGTTTATTCGCCTTTGGGTTGGGCGAAGATAATCCGCCCTGCTGCTGTTTGCAGCACCCTGGTTACGTATACGTCATGGAAGGCGTTCAGGTAGCGTCGGCCACCCTCAACAACTACCATGGTGCCATCATCCAGGTAAGCCACGCCCTGGCCCACTTCCTTGCCCTCTTGGACAATGTTCACCCGTAGCTCTTCACCGGGGAGAACGATGGACTTGAGGGCGTTGGCCAGTTCGTTTACGTTCAAGACTTGCACGCCTTGGAGCTCAGCCACCCTATTTAGGTTGTAATCAGTGGTCAGTATGGACGATTTCATCTCCCGGGCCAATTGGACCAGGACCGCGTCCACCTCGTTGCCGTTCTCCACTCCAACGTCTAGGACTTGGAGGGGCACCGCATCGTCTTTGCGCAGCTTGCCCAAGACTTCCAGACCACGGCGGCCACGGTTGCGCCGAAGTGGGTCGCTGGAGTCTGCAATGTGCCGCAACTCGTCCAGGACGAAGCGTGGAACCACCAGGGAGCCTTCAAGGAAACCAGTGATGCTGAGATCAGCGATCCGGCCATCAATGATCGCACTGGTATCCACCAGAATGTTGCCGTTCCGTGAGGCTTTCTGGGTTTTAACCTTGTCAGCCTTGCCGGTCCAGCCGTTTCCGTTGGAGGTTGTTCCATTGGAACTCATGGTGGGGCCGTTGGCCGAGCCACCAGGCGTTAATGCTGTATCCAGGCCAGGGAGGATGGCACGCACGTCGCGCTCTCGTTGTAGGCCCAGTCCAAGACCAAATAGGCCTAGTACCACGCTCACAATGATTGGTACGCCCCAACTGGGCCAACCAGACAGCGTATACAGTGGAATTGAGACGAGCGAGGCTACGACCAGGCCTACAAGTAGACCCACGGTGCCTGAGATAAGTGCCGAGCCGGGTAGGGAGTCGATGTAATTAGCGCTCATGCGCCAGGGCTTGAGGATCAGGTAGGGGACTAAAACTCCCCCGATAATGACGCCAGCTAGGGTCAATGCGAGACCCCAGGGAATGAATACTTCTTTGTCTATTGATAATTCGGATATATAAAGTCCAAGTCGCCAGCCGATCACCCCAAGTCCTCCAGCGCTCAAAGCTCTGAGCATCCAAAGGGCTAACATTTGGAGGTTACCTCCTTACCACTGTTGTCCCGGCTGTGGGCCAGCCAGTCCAGCCAACGCTGGTTGTTTTTCACTTTTTAAGATTTCTGGGTTAAGACGTTCGCCGATTCAGAGCCCGAGGGATATTGATGAGAAATTGATGAGATGTTGAATAATTTTTAGATAAAAATTTTAAAAGGCGGTCTGATAACCGCCCTCCATTTTTTGTCCTGGCATCTCTGCCACGGACACATCCCAAAAGCTCCTATGAATTATTAGTGATTGTGTGCTGCGAGATGCCCTGTCCCGCAATTGGTATTGTCTGCTGTTTTACCGTCGTTTTATCCGGTCCAGAGCGCCTTTTATAAGAGACTCCAGACAGTGATTTAGCCTTGATTACGAGTTACGTATTACTTTACTTAACTATATTGAGAATAGCACATGTACCCATGTTGAGGAAGGTAATTTTCAGGCGTCGGCCCATAAGGACCGGACCACTGATTCTAAAGCGATAATTAGCCTGTCCATCTGTATCTATTTGGCAGACCCGTCGTATACTTCTGTCCGTTGGGCGTGATTCAGATACGCTCAGGCATGGTCTTATCGAAACAGGGAGTTTTTTATGCTTAGCGAAAGCAAGCCGAAGGTGTATCTGGTTGGAACCGGCGGGACTATTTCATCCGTTGGTCACACACGCACGGACTATACCAATTACAGTTATCTGGGCAAGCATTTGGCCATTGAAGAAATGTTGGCCCGAGTGCCAGAGGTCCATGAGTTTGCTGACGTGCATGCGGAACAGTTCTTGAACCTTGGTAGCCCCGACGTTACACCAGACCATTGCTTGGAGCTGGCCAAGCGAATAAATCAAATCTTCAAGGATGACTCTGATGCTGCCGGAGTTGTTGTCACCCACGGTACGGCAACGCTGGAAGAGACGGCTTACTTCTTGAACCTGACGGTCAAGAGCAACAAGCCTGTGGTCGTTACCGGCGCGATGCGGCCGCCTTCGTCCCTGGGCACCGATGCTGACGTTAATCTGATTGATGCTATCAAGGTTGCTGCGGCACCGCAGTCGGCAGACCGGGGTGTGCTGACTATCTTGAACAACCAGATTCAGGCGGCGCGCGACGTGACCAAAACCAATAGCTTCAGGCTGGAGACTTTTCAGACTTCAGATTTTGGATTCTTGGGTTACGCGGATTCAGACGACGAAGTGGTTTTCTATCGCCGTCCGGACCGGGCCCATACTATCAATGCAGAATTCGACATCTCGAATGTGGAGCACATGCCGAGAGTGGATATACCCTTCGCCTACGCAGGCGCAGACGGTGTGGTAATCAAGGCATTGGCAGAAGCCGGTGTGGACGGTCTGGTGGCTGCCGGACTGGGCAGCGGCGGCTCTCCGCCCCCTTACATGGCGGCCTTGAAGGAAGTGTCAGACGCAGGAATGCCCGTCGTGATTGCCACTCATACGGGGAGTGGCCGAGTGATGCAGACCAAGCGCTTCACCGAAGCCGGTTACATAGTGGCAGACAACCTAGCGCCCAAAAAGGCCCGCATCTTGCTGATGCTTGCTCTAACCGTCACCTCAGACAAGTCAGAGATACAACGAATGATGCTTACTTATTAGCGACCGGCATTGGTTGCTGGCGCAAATAACTTTACCTGCCGTTCGTCCTGAGCCAATAGGTAGCTTAAATTAATCATCTGGCCTTTCGTTCTGAAAACGGTCATGCAGAGACCTATTTTCAGTTCACGTTGAACAGCTGGAAGTAGCCGGGCCACTACAGGATTACCGTTGGTATCATTCAGCACGGGCCGACCTGATTCGGCGCTTAGGGAGATTTCAAGAGGCAGGCGATGCCTACCGGAGGGCCATCGAGTTAACCACGAATGCCTCTGAATCAAGGTTTCTCGAGAGCCGATTGGATGAGGTCAGTTAGGATTAATGGCGTTTTGGTAGATTGAGCCTGTCGAATGATGTGCATAAATCAATCAAAGGATGGAGTCATCCCGCAGCGTAATTGAGGTTCGGCAAGCTCGCCATGAGCGGGTTTGGAATTAATTGTCAGCTCAGGTTGAGTCGAGGTTGGTTCAAATAATGCAAAGAGGGCATCCCGATTAGTCGGGATGCCCTCTTTTACTGCTATTCGAGTGGGTTAAAGGCGCTAGTTACGCCCCAATTACCTAGACGCGGTCAGGTGCGCCTACCACGGAGTCATATTCATGCTCTTCTGAGATTACGTTCTTGTCCTTGAACTCCTGAATCTCATCCGCAGAGTAGCCCAAGATTTCGGACAGCACCTCATCGTTGTGCTCCCCGACCTTGGGTGTGACGCCGATGTTCACTGGGGTCCGTGAGAAGTGCCAGTAGTCTCCGGAGACGGCGATGGTACCGGCCAAAAAGTCGTCTACTTCCACCATCGCGCGGCGCTCCCACGGATGTGGGTCGGCCTCGGCCATGGGGATGTCGTTAACCGGAGCGGCTACAACGTCGTGCTTTGTGAAATGGTCAATAGCCTGTTCCATGGTCATGGTGGCCAAGAGGGTGTTCAGCGCGGCGTTGACGATGGCTGCGTTCTTGGCGCGTTCCGGCCGGGTGTTGAACCGAGGGTCTTCCAGCCATTCTGGTTTGTCCAGAGCGTTACAGACACGGTACCAGTGGTGCTGGTCACCGGCCGACAACAGAACCCATCCCTCTTTGCAGGGATAGATGCCGGATGGCGGGGCGGAGGAGTTGGAATCGCCACGGGTGGGCCTGATGCCAGAGCCGTGGTAGGCGGTGATCGGAATCTCGGTCATGGAATAGCCGGTGTCAGCCAAACATACGTCAATGGACTGGCCTTCGCCGGAGACTTCACGCTCGTGCAGAGCGGCTAGGCAGCCGATGGCAGCGTGAAGGGAGGTGATGCGGTCAATAATCGGAACGCCGGTCCGAATGGGGGGCATACCCTCATCGCCGGTGAGCATGGTGATTCCGGACATGGTCTGGCCAATGGGGTCGTAACCGATCTGGTCACTGTAAGGGCCAAACTGACCGTAAGCAGACACGTTCACCATGATGATTCTGGGGTTGAGCTTCTTGAGTTCTTCGTAGCTGAAGCCCATCTTTTCAATGGTACCAGGTCGGAAGTTTTGGACCAGCACATCAGAAACCTTAATCAGCTTTCGTAGGGCTTCTTTGCCTTCCTCTTTGCGGAGGTCCATGGCCAGAGATTTCTTGCCGGAGTTGTACTGGACCCAATAAGAAGATTGTTTCTTGACCCAGGGTCCATGATAACGGGTCTCCTCGCCGCCCAGCCGCTCAACTTTGATAACCTCAGCGCCCATTCGGGACAAAACTTGAGCGCAACGCGGACCGGCTTGGTGTCGGCCAAGGTCGATTACGCGGACATTTTCTAATGGATGATTAAGTGCGGGCATGGACGGAAGACCCCCTAAATAGCAGTTGATAGGATTGGGGGCAATTGTAAGACGACGCCTGTGAAAGAGCAAGGTGAGGTGCGGTGAAAAAGAAGGAAGGGAGGCCCAGTCGTGGATGTGCGTTTGTGGGCAAACTATGAGGGAGCCTGGTTTTAGTTTTAGGAGTCGTACTCCCGACGACCACGGCGTTCAGCTAGGAACGCTGCTGCCTGGGATCGGCGAGAGACTTCTAATTTGCCCAGGATGTTACTTACGTAGTTTTTTACGGTCTTGTCACTGAGGTTGATTTGGCCTGCGATCTCACGGTTGGTCTGGCCGTCTGCGATCAGCTCAAGGATCTTTTTCTCCTGGTCGGTTAGCTGGGCGAGAACGTCTTCTTCTTTGCCCCGTCGCACCCGTTCCAGCACGCTGGCGGTGACACTTGGGTCCAGCAGAGACTGACCGGAACCAACACGGCGGATGGCATCCACTATCTCTTGGGAGCGAATCTCCTTGAGAAGATAACCAGACGCTCCGGCCATGATGGAGCCCATCACTGCTTCTTCGTCGCTGTATGAGGTGAGCATTAGGACTTTGACGTTGGAGTTTTCGTCGCGGATCTCACGGCAGGCTTCAATCCCGGTGCCGTCAGGCAAGCGAATGTCCATCACTACCACGTTTGGTACCGTCTCGCGGGCCTTTTCCACCGCCTCGGCCACTGTTCCGGCTTCAGCCACAACGGTGAGGTCTTCTTGACGGGAGACCAGCATGGCCAGTCCCTTGCGGACAATGTCGTGGTCGTCGACGATCAAAATCTTGAGTTTTTCATTGGCTGCCATCTAGTTTACCTCAGTGCGCCGTTAGCCTGGGACTTGCGTTAGAAAAATTTATCATCCCCTGACTAGACCCTGCCCACCTGTATAGGTTACACCAGTGTTGGTCTGGTTGAGGGGACAGGCACCGGGACTTTTATGTCCAACTTAGTTCCGGCGCCGGGAGCGCTATCGATATAGAGGACGCCGCCCAGTCGCTCGGCGCGGCCTTTTATGTTTGGCAGGCCATAACCTCGGTCCAACTCTGCGGTTTCCAAGTCAAAGCCGTCGCCATCATCAGTGATGGCTAAACAGATATTCCCGTCGCGCACCCCTAGGGCCACCGAGACATTATGGGCGTGGGAGTATTTCTCAATATTGGAGAAAGACTCTTGAAGGATATGCCCGATATTGACGAAATAGCGTTCTGGCAGCAGGGAGGGGTCCAATTCTAGGTCCACCGTTACGGAGACGGCAGCGCGGTCTTCCAAATAACCGACCAGAGAAGCCAGAGCTTCTTCGAGACGCCGGCCCTGAAGCTCGGTGGGGCGCAGGTCCATGATGTAGCGGCGGATGTCGCCAATGACCAGGTTCAAATCATCAACCATTTCCTCAATCCGCGGTCTCACGCCGTCTGGTGCCTGGTCGGCAAGGGCAGAGATATCTTCCAAGGTTAGGCCTACTGCATACATGGACTGAATCACGCCGTCGTCCAGATTTCGACCGATACGATCTCTTTCGTCGGACACTGCCAACCGCTGTGACTGGTCTTGCTATTGGAAGACCAGATTGATGTTTTCCAAGGCAACTAACAATTGGTCGGCCAGGGTTTCCAGGGTCTTAACATCGCTCTCGTCAAAGATGTTCGACTCCATGCCTCCACATTGATCACGGCCACGGTCTTATCTTTGACGACCACCGGCACCGCGAGTTCAGCGGCGGTTTCAAACCATTCCACGGCATGATTGCGGGGGTCTTCATGAACGTCGTTGCATAGAACGGTCTGTCCGGTGCAGCCCACCCAATTCCACTGACCGTGGATTTTATCCGAGCCCAGAGTTACAAAGGCACCGCAACCACCGGTGAGGTGGTTATTTCCATGGGGGATGTGGTGGATGTCCGAGGTCGGGACGTGATCGTGGTGGAAGATATCGTCGACACCGGCACCATGGTGGTTTGCCTGTTGGATTATCTGGCCAAAGATAATCCGGCATCTTTGAAACTCTGCACCCTGCTGCACAAGCCCTCTCGCCGCGAGACCGAAGTGAAAATAGATTACCTGGGGTTAACGGTGCCAAATAGATTTGTGGTTGGTTATGGCACTGACTTAGACGAGACAGGCCGCAACCTTTCCGGCATCTATTCTCTGGATGAAAACGCGGCCAAAAATGACAAACAGGATGTGTAGGTTTGGCCGGGTTCTTTTCTCAGATCACAACCGATGACGTTTGGGAGCGGGGCACGGCGTTCGGCTCGCCTGAACAGGTTGTAACCCAGATGAAGCGCTTCATGCACTAGATGCGTATTGGCGGGTTGGAACACAAAAAGGTGATGTATTCAATGGGGTTATTCGCCAAATACGTCATGCCCGCCCTACGAGAAGAAGAGGCCAAGATGGAATCTGCAACAGCAGCAGTTTAGAAAAAACCTGTAAAAAGTATAAAAACCGAGACTTTAATAGACCAGCAGCAGCCGCTGCTGGTCTATATTTTTTGTGACTGTTTCGACTATCCACGCTCATTTATTGATTATAATATAAAAATTAACTTAAATTAGTTTTAAATTTCATTGACATAAACGCTTGCGCTCAGTAATGTTGATGTGATGTGGCGGAAAAGAATTAGTTCCAATATCCGATTGTAACTCAGATAAAACTCAGTCTGAAATCTGTTGTTAGAACGGTAACAGAAAGCCGCCGCTCATATGATTTGGGCCGTGCTTGGCCCATAGCTTTTGGGTTGGGTTAGATCCCGCCCTGGAGGTTGATCATGGTGGTTGAAAGAGACCTGTTGACGGCTGAATCGTTTGAAGGGGCAGTTGAAGAGATGGTCGAAGAAAAGACCGAGCCAACTTGTCGGCACCACTGGGTCATAGAGTCGGCACAGGGCCCCATCAGCTGGGGGGAATGCCAGATCTGCCATGAGGGAAAAGAGTTTAAGAACTCCATCACCGACGCCAGCCGAGATTACTAAATCGGCAGACCTCGGTTCTGGGATGGTTCTTTAGTTATAGTCAGGTGAACCTAGAGACCTGGTGTAGCAGGAGTCCGGGAGAAATATTCGGCTGGGGTATCCGGCCAAGATATTCGATGGGAGATGTGCGGCCTAGTCAGCAATTATTTTTTAACGCTGGCTGGCGGTCGACACAGGAGGTAGGGAAAGATGAGAGTACTTTGGATCGGTTTTGGACAGGCAGGTGGCAAGATAACCAACGCCCTGCTGGGAATGAACCGCCGTCTTTACAGCGGCATCGCCATCAACACTGAAGAGGCAGACCTTTCCGGCCTAGGTAATATCCGCGAAAAAGTCCTGATTGGTAAATACGCCCTGAGAGGACGCGGGGTTGGTTCAGACATCGACCTAGGAGCCAGCATCGCCGAGAAATCCTTGGCGCAGATGATGGACTCGATCGACGCCATGGTGCGGAAACGTGACCCTGAGGTTATCTGGATTTCTGCAGGTTTGGGTGGCGGCACAGGCGCCGGTGGCAGCTTTGTTCTGGCCAACGAGTTGAAAAAAGTCTACAAACACATCCCGGTCTACGGCATTGGCGTGTTGCCTTCCGTAACCGGTATGCCCAACGAAAAAGAGGCACTGAACCTCTCCAACACCGTCAAGAGCTTCGAGCTCTGGAGCCATTATTTCAACAACATCTTGTTGGTGGACAATGGTCAATATGAGCAGCCCAACGTCACCCGAGAGTCGGTTGAGGGCATGTTCCAGCGGGTCAACGAAAACCTGGCGCAGACGCTGACCACGATTCTCACCGCGGGAGAAATGCGACCGCCTCCCCAGGAAGTCTTCAGTTCATCCGAGGTCAAAGCCACCATGGGCCTGATCGGCGATGTGTCGACCATTGGGCACTGCTCTGAAGAGATTAGAATCAGGTCACAGTTCTGGCGTGGTGGCATGGAGCCGGGCACCCATGAACTGGAGAGCATCATTGAACGGAGCGTTGAGAAATCGGCCCTCACGTTCCCCACGGATGTGTCAGGCGCGCGCTCAGCATCACTCATTGTCCACGGTAGGCCGGAGCACCTGTACGCCCAGGCGATATCAGTGGGCCGTTCCAGGCTGGAAGAACTGACAACCGTGGGTAAGGTCCGTTACGGTGACTACCCAGACCGCCGAACCAAGTATCTGGCGGCGATTACCATAGTTTCAGGGATAAGTGACTTCAGTCGTTTGGACCAGATGAGGAAGCGGGTACAGGAGTTGAACGGATCAATCCCTTCAAACCACCGCACCGTCACAGACAGTATGGTTGAGCCTTCTGTCATCTAAATCACTGGGCCAATAGTACAGTGAATAAAAGAAAAGGGCGAGGATCAACTCCGCCCTTTTCTTTTGCGTTTTTGATGTGCTTTTAATTGGCCTGGCTAGAGAATAGCCACCGGGTTTACCGGCGACCCGGTGCCACCGACCACCCTTAGTGGGTTGACGGTGAGCATGAACTCGTAGCGTCCCTCTTCGGCGCAGGCTTCGGCTAGTGGCTGCAACAATGCGTTGTCCAACAGACCGATGCCATAGGCAAAGATGGACCCGTGGACTGACCAGGCCAGGTCGTAGCCGTTGGGTGTGAAGTCCATCATGTCCCAGACCAATAGACAACAGTCCGACTCACGGATGAACTTGAGGCAGGAGGCGTGGAGTCCGGGGCGTTCGTTGGAGTCTTCGCCCCAGAGAGGATTGCCGTCATTGTTCCATTTCTCGCGGCCGCTGTAGACGATTAGAGCATCACCCGGCTCCATGGTGACACCCTGGGCCTTGGCGATGTCTTCCAGCTCCCAACCGTGGACTGGGGTGTCCATTGTCACGTAGGGAACGCCTCGAAATTTGGGGACGTCGAGCAACACGCCCCGAGTGATGATGCCCTCTTTCCAGTGCTCAACCGACCCCCAGATCGCTCCGTCCATGGTGACTGTGTCATCGTGTACGCGGCCGTTCCACATCCCATTCTCGTCCCACACGTGGCAGAGGGCGTCCAGATGGGTGGTGGCAGTGCCGTGGTAGGAGATGCCGTAATAGTCTGCAGAGAATCCAGCAGTCTCGCTACGGAACACTTTCTTCATGTAGTGGTGGGCTGGTGTTGGGTTGTTTGGCGCGGGGGTCTTTGGAAATTCCCGACTGAGTGAGATTGCCCGGCCCGATTTTATCGTCGAGGCGGCGGCAAGGCGCTTTTCGGGAGTGACCATATTGACTGCGCCAACTTGGTCGTCATCGCCCCAGCGGCCCCAGTTTCGGTCTTCCTTCAGGTAGCTCAGCACTTCTGCTTTTGTCGGTACGCGGCGTTCCATGGTCCCTCCCATTAAAATTGCTGGTTCAAATTCTGGCTATTTTAGGGTTTGTTGCAGGCAGGAAAAAAACTTTTCCATCATTGACCTGGCAAAGCTCTCCATCATGCGTTGACCCACCCTGGCCAACATGCCGCCGGATGAGGAATCGGTTTCCACGTCCACCGTAGTTGTGCCGTTGTTGTCGGTCAGTTTGACGTGGGACTCGCCGCGGACGAAACCGGATGAGCCTTTGCCCTCGATAATCAGGCTGTAGGACTCAAAGGGTTTCATATCAACCATCTTGACGGTGACATCAAATTTGCTGCGAATAGGTCCCATGGAAATGCTTACGGTAGCGGCATATTCGTCGTTGCCCAGTGACTCCATTTTTTCACAGCCTGGTATGCAGGCCGTGAGGGAGTCTGGGTTGGTCAGTGATTGCCACACCTTTTCCTGGGTGGCGTTGAATTCATAGGAGCCGGATAGCTTCATCTAGGTTCCTCGTTGGGTAAAGTGCGGGCTAACTTCGTTTGCAGTCAGAGCCTACAAGCGTTCGTCAGCCAGTAGTAGTAATTCCAATAATACCTGTGCGCCGTTGGCGCAGTCTTGCGGTGTTGAGTATTCTTCGGGTGAGTGGCTGATGCCATCAACACTGGGCACAAAGATCATGGCAACGGGGGCGATGTTGGCTACTGCCTGGGCGTCATGCCCGGCGCCGCTGGCCAACGGCTCCCAGGTCATGCCGCAGTTCTCGGCAGCCTCCGCAACCATGGCCTGCATCTCTGCTGAGATGGGCACGGAAGAGGTGAAGCGGTGGCGCTGGACGTCGATGGCCACTTCTTCATTCACGATTGCCTCGTCGGTTATTCGGCGCAACTCCTGCTCCGCAGCGGCGAGAGCAGCCATGTCGGTGTCACGGAACTCCAGGCCGATGCTGGCGCTGCCTGGGATGACATTGACGGCGTTGGGTACAGCTCTGATGGAGCCAACGGTTGATACCCGGCAGATCTCTTGTTCTGCAGCCATCTTCTGGATGGCCAAGACCAGTTTGGAGGCGCTGACCAGGGCGTCGCGGCGGGTTTCCATGGGTGTGGTGCCGGCGTGGTTGGCTTTGCCATCAATCTCCACTTCGAACACGGCCCGGCCGGTGATGCCGGTTACCACGCCGATGGGGTTGCCCGATTTGTGCAGGTACGGCCCTTGTTCAATATGAAGCTCAAGATAAGCCGCCAGTTCTCCAGTGCTGCGCCTGGCTTCTTCTATGCGTGAGATGTCCCCGCCGATGTCGGCCAGGCAGGGGCCAAGGCCAAAGCCGTCGTCATCTACAGCGTCCAGGTCGTCTTGTTCCAACAGCCCGCACATGGAACGGCTGCCCACCAGCCAACGATGGAAACGGGTGCCCTCCTCGTTGGTGAAATTGATTACCTCTAATGAATGCTTGGTTGTGTGGCCTTGATCTTTTAGTGTGCGGATCACCTCGATGGCAGCCATGACGCCCAGTGCGCCGTCATACTTGCCGCCCTTGGGGACGGTGTCTGTGTGGGAGCCTAGGGCAATGACTGGCAGATTCTCGTCTACCCCAGCTAGACGGCCAATGATGTTGCCGGCATTGTCGATGCGAGTCTCAAGTCCGGCTTCCTTCATAAGCTTGATTGCATAGTCCCGTCCTAGGATGTCTTCCGGTGAGTAGGCCACGCGGTCCATGCCGGTGGGGCTTTCACCCAGGCGGCCAAGTTCTTGTAGTGTTTGGTTGAATCGTTGGTCGTTTATAGAGTACCGGGGCATTTCTGCAGCCTCATTTAGGTTAGTTTTTTTCGCAGCGGAATTCCGGCTTTACCGGGTGCGTTCTTGATACTCCGCTAATTTTTCTGTCAGCAGCGCTCGATCCACACCCAGTCTAACTGCCGATTCAAGGTCTCGGTTGGCTTTGGAGTCGTCTTTTAGCATAGTCCAGGCAAATGCCCGGTTGGCAAAGGCAACGGCAAACCCAGGATCCAGTTTGATGGCCAAGTCGAGGTCTGGTAGTGCCAGGTCTGGGTGGTTCATCTCCATGTGGACAT
>Ga0209501_10002957_pt1 | contig 17436 bp, 11 predicted proteins | sample ArcticOcean_MG_C_4_FD_187434 | JGI IMG/M metagenome (GOLD analysis project Ga0209501, IMG submission 187434) | Marine microbial communities from western Arctic Ocean - ArcticOcean_MG_CB4_134 (SPAdes) (version 2) | ecosystem: Environmental > Aquatic > Marine > Oceanic | place: Arctic Ocean...
CGGCGAGCTGTACGTCACGGTCGAGCCGGCGCACATGGAACTGGCGGAACCGACGATCAGGCAGGCGTTCGATCGTTGTGTTGCGGCAGGTGCCGAGCGGGTTGTCGTGTCGCTGCTTTTCCTGTCGCCGGGGCGTCATTCGACCAGTGATATCCCGGAGTTGGCGGCGGCGGCGGCGGCGGCGTATCCCGGGGTCGAGACATTTGTCGGCGCTCCGTTGGGCATTGACGATCGTCTGCTCGAGCTGCTGCTGGCGCGTGCCGCCGAAGCGATCGGCGACTGATCGGCCGGGTCTGTTACGGGCATCTACATGTCGATTTTTTGATCACACCAGCAAATCCTGCGCGTTGATCGGTGCGCCGTTCCCGGCAATGCTGGCATTGGCCGCTGCACCAATAATGACAGCCTGGATCGCCTCGTCGAGTGTCGCCATGCAATTCGACCTGGGTGCATCCCAGGGCTGGCCGATGAACTCCTGCAGCAGCGACGGATCGCAGCCGCCGTGTCCGCCCTCGACTTTTGGGATGTCGATCTGTTCGACCCCGTCACGCGAATATCTGGTCAGCCGCTCGCCTTCCAGCTTGTCGAGACCTGGCGTCACACGGTTCTCGCCCATTACGTCGGTCGGGTAGCGGATTTCCAACTCGAGCCGTCCCTTGGTGCCTTCGAAGACGGCGAGCAGACCTTCATAGGAGGCGTAGGCGATCAGAGAATACACCACCTGCACGCCGTTGTCGTAGTTGTAGAAAACTGCGGCCTGATCCTCGGTATCAATGTCTTCGGCGTACAGGCAGCCGTCGCGGTAGTAGCCGTCTTCGCCCTCGGCACCGAGATATAGCAGGTTGGCCCGCTCGTCGGTGGTGAGGTCGATGTGGAAATCACAGGCTTGTGTGTGCTCGCAATTACGGCAGTTCGTCGATCGGAACGGGCCGTTGCTTCCATAGAAATATGTGCCACCGCGGGCATTGACGAACTGTGGCTTGCCGCCGGCCCACCAATTGAGTATGTCGAAATGATGGGATGCCTTGTGGATCAGCAAGCCGCCGCTGTTTTCTTTTTTGCGGTGCCAGCGGCGAAAGTAGTCGGCGCCGTGAGAGCGGTCGAGGGTTTCGCGGAATTCCATGGAGATGAGCTCACCGATGGCGCCGCTGTCGAGCTGGGCCTTGGTGAGACTGCAGGCCGGCGCATACCGCATGTTGTGGGTGACGAAGCAATCGCCCGTTGAACGGGCCGCCGCCGCCGCGATCGCGCGACATTGTTCGGCTGTCGTGCACAGCGGTTTTTCGGAATAAACCCGCTTGCCAGCGTTCAGCGCCCGAATGATATAATCGGCGTGGGTGTTGTCACGCGTGCAGACAATGACGCAATCGGGATCGAGCTGCTGCAGCAACTCGTCGTAGTCTGTGAACGCCGGCAGATCGGTGCCCATAGCCGCCTGCGAACCTGCAATGCGTGCCGGGTTTGAATCGAACAGGCCGACCAGTTCGGCACGGTCATTGAAATCACCGATCAGCGATTCACCAAACATGCTGGTGCCACGGCCGCCGGTGCCGGCGAGGACGTATCGTTTGCGCTTGCTCATGGTTGTTTCCTTCTCAGTCCAGTTGTTGGATCGATTATGATGCCATGAAAACCGGAAAATGCGAGGCTGTCGCGTAATTCGTTTCAATTTCACCGGGCATCCCTGCTGATAATCCAGCCAGATTGCCAGTGGGACTGTGACAAAAAAATGGCGCCGTCTTGCCTACGGAATCAGTGTGGTCGCCTACTGAACGAACATCCGGTTGAGCCGCACTTCCTCGGCGATCATGTGTCCGTCGTAGGCGATCGTATCGACGACGAACCGGCCCATCTCCTGCGGGTCGATGAAGGTGTCGGGATCCTGATGTTTGATCTGCCGGCCCATCTCGGTGCGCACCGAGCCCGGGGAAATACAGAAAGTCCGGACGTTGTCATTTTTCATTTCGTTGAACAGCGAACGACTGAGCCCGAGAAGACCGTGCTTGCTGGCACAGTAAACCGATGAATTCGCGAAGCCGCTATAGGCCGAGGACGAAGCGATATTGACGATACGCCCCCAGCGCCGCTGCTGCATGCCGGGGACAACCTCCCGGCAGAGGATGAAGGGGGCCCGCAGATTGACCGACAGGCAGGTATCGAATTCCGCAGTTGTCGTTTCGATTAATGGCTTTACCGGCAGCACGCCGGCGCAGTTGACCAGGATATCGATCTCTCCCAGCTCGTCACGCACCCGGGCTGCCAGAGCGAGAAGCGCGTTCTCGTCCTGCAGGTCGACGGACGCGGTCATTGCCGGATTGTCGAGCTCGGCGGCGAGCCGATCGAGGACGTCGATTTTTCGACCCGTCAGGCACACACTGACGCCGCAGCGATCAAGGGCCCGGGCGATCTCGCAGCCGATACCGCCGGAGGCGCCGGTGACCAGGGCGCGTTTGCCGTGCAAAGAGGATTGTGTCGGTTGCTGGCTCATTTTACACCCTTTGTTGGATTCAATTCGAATAGCAGACGTTGGTGCCGAAACGTCAATATATGCCCGCAATCTTACTCTCAAAGTTGACACGGATCTCCGCGTCCGTCCAATCGGTACCGATCGTGCCTCGAACCCCCGCGCCGGTGGTTTGCGACGTCTGAGTGAAACGCTCCCGATACGGCCGCCGGTCATGGGTAAACGCCGTAAAGGACGAGCGCCGAGGCAATGGCCGGCTGGAATTGCCTAATCACCGCATTTGCTCGGTCAAGGTTGCAGCTCTACTGGTGCCCGGTATAGTCTTGGACTTCGAAGGACAACATCTTATGTGCGCTATCACCCACGATCCTGATTACGAAGACTTCTGTTACCAGCGGTTGAATGACCCGTATCCCTTCTTCGCGCGCCTGCGCAAAGAAGACCCGGTGCATTGGTGCGAACCGATGCACATGTGGCTGGTGACCCGCTATGATGACGTACGCGCGGCCTTGCGCGACAAGGAGAAACGCCTGTCCACCAGTCGCCGCCCGATGTACACCGATCCGTTGCTGCCGGAGAACCGTGCCCGCGCCGCACCGATGATCGACCATATCTGCCGCTGGCTGCTCAATGTCGATCCACCGGATCACACGCGCATGCGCAAGCTTGTGAGCCTGGTGTTCACGCCGCGCATGCTGAATGACCTCAAGCCGCGTATCGAAGCGATCGTTGAAGGGCTGCTCGACGACATCTGTGCTGCCGGTGAAACCGACCTGATCCATTCGTTCACCCTGCCGCTGCCGGCGGCGGTCATCTGCGAGATGCTCGGCGTTCCCGACGATCGGCGCGAACTCTATTGCGAGTGCGTGAAGGGCATGCTGTCGTTCAGTTCCGGCGGCGGCCCTGCGATCAATGACCACATCGACGAGGCGCAGGCCTGTCTCGACCGGCTCATCGCCTTGTTTGACGAACTCATCGCCGAACGTCGAACCAACCCGCAAGCCGACCTGATCACCGCCATGACGGAAGCCGAAGCCGATGGTGACCGGCTCAGCCGCGAGGAGTTGTTCGCGTTGTGTGTCTTCATCTTTATCGCCGGGCACGAGACAACCAGCAGTTTACTGGCCAGCGGCATGCTGGCTTTTCTGCAGAACCCCGAACAATTCGAGAAATTCAAGGCCGATCCCGATGGCCTGGTCGACAGCGCCGTCGAGGAGTTCCTGCGGCACGACCCGCCGGTGACGCGTGGCGCCCGCGTGGCGTTGCAGGACTTCGAGCTGCGTGGCAAGCAGATCCGTGAAGGTCAGACGATTACCCATTTGATTGGCGCCGCCAACCGCGACCCTGAGGTGTTCGACAATCCGGATACGGTCGACATCACCCGCCAGCCGAACAATCATGTCGGTTTCGGTTTCGGCATGCACTTTTGTCTCGGTGCGCACCTCGCGCGCATCGAAGGCAGTGTTGCCTTCCGTGCCATCGCCCGCCGCCTGCCGAACCTGCTGTTGGCTGACAACGACCTGCCGTTCAAGCGGGCATTGGGCCTACGCTCGCTGGAGAAACTGCGTGTGCACGTGAATGCGTAGTTGAGGCAGATAACCGTAAAAAAGAATTAGGTAATAGTAATCCGGCGAGTGCCGCCATCGTGTTGGGACCCTGCCTGTCACATTGGTCAATCGTTGTTGGGCAGATAGCTTATCGGTCATGACACAGGCCCAGTCCGACATTTCCAGAAAGCTTGTCGTTGTCGTTCCGGCGTACAACGAGGCGAGCGGCATTGCCGAAACCGTTGACGGACTCCGCAAAGCCGGGGCGCTGCTGGCGCCGGACGTGGTTGAGCTGCTGGTCTATGTAGTGGATGACGGGTCGACAGATGACACGGCGCCGCTGGCAACGACCGCCGGCGCCGACCGTGTCCTGCGCCACGCACGTAATCTCGGCTTGGGCGCCGCGGTGCGCACAGGGATGACGGCGGCGCGCGACGACGAGGCGGATATCGCCGTCAAGTTCGACGCCGACCAGCAACATGACCCGAAGGACATCGCCGCCCTGATCCGCCCGATTCTCGATGACACCGCAGACGTCGTTTACGGTGACCGGACGGACGGCATCGAGTACCAGATGCCGTTGCTGCGGCGTTGCGGCAATCACATTTTTATGCGGCTCATGCGCTGGCTCACCGGCTGGCCGCTGCGCGACAGCCAGCCGGGGATCCTGGCGGTCAATCGCAGTTATCTGAAGATCTTTTATCTGCCCGGTGACTACAACTATACGCAGCAGATCCTGCTCGATGCCTATCACAAGCATATGCGTTTTGCACATGTCCCGGTGGCCTTCCGCGAGCGTACCGGTGGGCAATCGTTCATTTCCGTGAAGTATCCGTTCAAGGTGCTGCCGCAGATTTTGATGGTGCTGGTCAGCATCAAGCCGATGAAGGTGTTTGCGCCGATCGGCCTGGCCTTTCTTGTAGTCGGCGGCGTCACCTTTGCCGTCGAATTGATCATGTTTTTCATGGGGTACACGTCAAAGCCCGTCCTGCACGTAAACGCGACGCTCGGTTGCATCTTGTTCGGATTGCAGACGCTGTTCTTCGGCATCCTGGCGGAATTGATTGTCCGGCTGCGGCACTGATCGCCGTGGATGTGCGGAGTGCACCAGATCCGTACTGTCGTCCAGGATCGTGCGGTTTGGGATGGCCGGCCGGCGTGCTTCCCTGCTTGGGCGCGGTGGCACAGGTGTATCTGTGCCACCGATGTACTATGTACGAATTAAATTATCTGACTTTTTGAGAAAGCCGGTACACCGAACGCGGGAAAGCGATAACGCATCTCCGCGTCGGTGACCTCGGCGTTGGATTCTTGAGCTACTGCGAGTCGTCGCCTGCTTCGCCCGCACCATCGACAAATTCTATTTCTAGTTCACTTGCCGCATCGGATATCGTGCTACCCACAGCCATAGCGCCGAATACCCCGGCCAAGACAGAGAGCACAATGCACAAGAGGAAGGCAAAAAACGATTTCTTGCCGTCTTGCCAGTGCACGATCCAGAAGACCACCGAGCCGACGACGGTGACTAAACAAATAACGCCCCAGAGAACGTTGTTCTCTTTACAACGAAACGCTGCGACCACAACCATGATCCAGCTAACTATACCTACGATCAGCCCAAGAATTGCAAAAACTGTCGCTAATTGTCCCATAGCTTCCCCCCCCCCATGCAGTTTCGATTTGTACGATGTCCGGCTCGCACCCACACCAGTTGCCGGGTATGCGTGCTTAGGGATATCGCAGTGATGGATACAGTTGTTGCCCTACGCAATTACAATTCGATGATAATTAACGCCGGAACACAGAAAGCTATGAGGGCAAGCGAAAATGTCAAGTCAGACCGATTGGGAACTGTGGTGTACAGTGCCTCGGATTATCAATTTGACGGACGGGTGCCGTTACCATTTCTCACGGGATAGAGTTTATCGCTTTCCCTGGTCCCGAGCCTGTTTAGCCGTCCGGCCGTCCCGCCGCCTAGGTCAATGCCCGTGGATACGTCGTCAGCTTTTCGACCCCGTCCGCGGTGACCAGATAGTTCTCTTCCAGGCGGATACCGCCCTTGAGTTCGTCCCAGTATAGGCCTGGCTCCATAGTGATGACGTCGCCGACTTCGAGTATCGCACTGTACTTGGGATTGAGTTCGGGCGGCTCGTGCGGCCGCAGTCCGATACCGTGCCCGAGATGATGGGACATGCCCGGACCGCCATCCTTCTGGAAATACGCGTTTGCAGCGTCGTATAACTCGACAGCCGAAAGACCGGGCTCGATCATCTCCTCGAGCATCGAAAAAACGCTGTCAATCCGTTCCCATGCCTCGAGCTGCGCTTCGGTCGGGGCGCCGTCGACAGCGAAGGTGCGGCTGTTGTCCGCGTGGTAGCCGTGCAGGCACGGGCCGGCGTCGAGGATGTACAATTCGCCGGCGTTCATCGCCCGGCGTCGCGGCTTGCCGCCCATGGCGTTGGCCTGGAAATCGTTGCCGCAAGACTCCAGAAACTCCCCGCCCGCGATGGTTGCCGCGGCGAGAATTTCGCTGAAGGCGGCAACCTCGTCGACGCCCGGGCCGATGACGCGTTTGGCGGTGTCGTACATGACTTCCGTAAGCCGGATGCAATCGCGAATGGCTTCGATTTCGTCGGGATGCTTCGATTTTCGCAGCCGCAGAATCTCGGGGCAAAGGTCGACCGGCAGGTCACCGCCGGTGCGCGTGAGCACCACGACCCCGGCGAGGTCGGCACCGTATTTTCCGGGCCCGATCGCCGGTGCCAGCGCGGCGGCTGCTTCCTCGAGTTGCTGACAATGCATCGTGCTGTAGCGGTCGGCGGCGTATGGTGCCAAATCATCGACAGCGGGGGCGTCACTGGTGTCCGCGGCGAGCGTCACGGTCCCATCGGCAGTGATCAGGGTGGCGGCGGCGTGCATCGGATTGTGCAGGTGGCCAGTGAAATAGTAGACGTGCTCGCGCTGGGCCAGCACGGCGCCGTCGAGATTCTGGTCGGCAAGGATTTTTAGGAGTTTCTGCTGCCGGGCGCGGCAGCCGTCAGTTGTCAGTTTCATGGTGTTTTCCGTGGTTGTTCGGTTTCCATTCCGTGGCTCATCTGCCTGGCAATCTACAGTCCGGAAGTGGATTATGATGGAAGATCACGAGTGCGATGCCGATGGCAGCCTACGTCGACGCCCGTGAACTCAGCGTTTCAGGTGTCAATTCGCCTTCGCCGAAGAGGACATTGAACTGACTCCGCAACCAGCTTTCGCAGCATTTTGTGGCAGCATCCATGTAGCAGACACTATAGGCCCGGCGCGACTGAGAGGAGTCGTTGACGTTAGAGCTGTGCAGCAGCCAGTTGTGCAGCAGTATGCTCTCGCCTGCAGCCGATTCCAGGGGGATCGCGGTCGATTCATCCAGTGCGGCGAGCTGCTCCTTGCTGAGGAAGCCGGACAGGTCATCGGGGTTCACCAGCTTGCGATGCGATGCGGGAATGATCCGCATGCAGCCATTGTCGATGGTGCACGGGTCGAGGGCGGTCCAGATCGTCACCAGCGGGTCGGGGGCCAGTCCGGTCCAGCGGTCCTGGTGCCACGGCAGAACCGTCCCGCGCCGGGCCGGCTTGTTCATGAACATTGCCCGCATGCATTTGATCGCGGTCTGGGGGCCGTGGACGCGGCCGCAGATGTGCCGGGCCAGTGGATGTCTGCTGAATTCGAGGAACAGCGGGTCGAACTCGAGGTCCTCAATTTTGCGATAGTTCCGGGTTGGCCCCTTGAATCCCTTGGTCTGCGGCGAGATTTTCGAGTAATCATCACCGCCGCCGTCCAACTGCATGAGCATCTGGTCGTAGTCGACCTTTGCCCGGCCCATCATGATGTCATCGATGCGCTGCTGCAGCGCCGCCAGTTCCGAGTCGGACAACAGGCGTCCGAGCTTCAGATAGCCGTCGCGCTCGTATTGCTGCCATTGATCGTCGGTCAAAGCATTCATGGTTTCCGGCCTTCTTGTAAGGTGAACAGTGCGGGTCTATACCTGTCGGATACAATAACTGTAAATCATTTTCAGACAAACTTCGGATTCGACACGCCATCAACTGGATCGCGAAAGGGGCAAAAGCCGGCCACATCGAAGTGATGAACATGCTGACGATGATTTATGAACAGGGCATGGGTGTGGAAGCGGATGAGGAAACAGCAAAATTATGGCGCCTGCATGGCGCCATGGCAAAGGCAAAAAGGGAGAGAAAAAAATCGGGGTAACGGGATAATCTTCAATGCAATATTTATACCAATAATTATCGCCTATTAATATTATTAATATAATCATAAAAAAAATTATATTATAATATTTATTTATTGTGATATACGCTTCTTTATTTCCTCGTATTCTTCCGGCCGGTTCGCGTTGTCCAGTGCGTACTCGAACGGTTGCTCGAGCAGGCAGATTTCGGTATTGATCAGTACTTTTCTCGGGCACCTGTAGCCGAGTCCCATGAAGTGCAGCAACGTAAAAATGCTCTTCGGTTCCCAGATCGTGCACAACGGCTCGGGTAAGCTGTCGCTGGAGCTGCGGTATGCCGTGGCCGGTCGCATCGGATCGCGATTCGCCAGCAGGTGTGTAAGCAGGCTGTCGTCGACAAACGGCAGGTCGCAGGCGAGCACCAGCCAGGCCGCCTCCGGATGCTCGTGCATCGCTGAGAGTATGCCCCCCATCGGGCCGAACCCCAGGTGCCGGTCGCAGATCTGCGGCAGGTCGCGGACGGCGGCGTCCGCAGACTGCTCGTCACGGACCGATACAAAAGTTTTTGCGCAGTGCGAACTCAGTAATTCGCCGGCGTGCCGAGCCTGTGGCTTGCCGTGATAATCCAGTGCCGCCTTGTCCTGCTGCATCCGTGTGCTGCGGCCGCCGGCCAGCACCAGGCCGTACAGCGGACGGCTTTCCGTGACCGTCGCGAAATGACCGTCGGCGACGCGGCGGACAGCATCGATATCGTCACGCTGCCCGGGTTCGATCCAGGCCAGGACATTCTGCAGTTCCAGCCCGTCGGTGCGAATGCGATTCTCTGCATCGACGACGACGATCTTCGGCAGGTCCGACTGCTTCAGGCCCTCGACCACCACGCAGTCGGCGTCGATCAGGTGCTGTTGCTGATGGAACTTGTCGGTGCCGCGCTGCGTCAGGGTTGCGGTGTTCTCCGGCGTCGCCACGAAGACATCGGTGGCGCCGGCGGCGGCGGCCTGGAAACTGTCCTTGCCGGGCTGGTCCATTTCGACGGCGTGCGCCTGCTTGACATAGCCGACGCGGTGCTGCTCCGACAGGGTCTCGATCAAGCGGCAGGCGAGGGCGGTCTTGCCGGCATTCGAATACCCGCACACGGCGATTTCGTACGGGTTGAAAGCATAGGGCTGCCCGCCCTTGCGCTGGCCGTGTCTGCTATTGGCTTTGGCGTTTGAAGTCACGTTTGCCACCGGTTTTCTCGATCAGTTGCGTCGACTCGATGACGATGTCGTGCGACAGCCCCTTGCACATGTCGTAGATCGCCAGGGCAGCAACGCTGGCACCGGTGAGTGCTTCCATCTCGACCCCGGTCTTGTGGTGCACGCGCACCGTGCAGTCGATGACGATCCGTTGCTGCTCGTCGGCGGCGATCGTGATCTTGCATTTCTCGATCGGCAACGGGTGGCAAAAGGGGATGAGTTCACTGGTTTTCTTCACCGCCATTGTGCCGGCGATGATCGCGGTCTGAAACACCGGTCCCTTGGCCGACTGGATGTCGCCGTCCACCAGTTTTTCCAGGACTTCCAGCGGCAGCTGGACGATCGTGCGCGCATGCGCCCGCCGCGCTGTCGCCGTCTTGTCGCCGACATCGACCATGGTCGGCTGGTTCTTCCCATCTATATGGGTGAATTCTGTCATTTTCTTAACCGTCAATTAATGGGAATTAACGAAAAATAAAGTTGGTATGATTGGGGCGCTTCAGCATAGCACATAAAATCGATTACAAGTGAATTTTACCTGCCACTGAACATTCTCCCTACCCCCCGATCGCGAACATTTCGACTTTCGGGTCGGCATCAGTGTCGGCGCGGTGTTTGGCGCGCAGTTCGGAATAGCGGTCGTCGCGCGCCCGCCAGATGCCGGCGATGGCCGTGTGCAGCTCGTCGTCGGTGGCGCCGTCCTGCAGGAGTTGCCGCAGGTCGTGGCCTTTCGAGGCGAACAGGCAGGTGTACAATTTGCCGTCGGCCGACAGCCGGGCGCGATGGCAGTCGCCACAGAAGGGTTTGGAAACCGAGGAAACGAAGCCGAGCTCGGCACTGCCGTCTGCGAGCCGGAAACGCCGTGCCACTTCACCCTCGTAATTGGGCGGCACCGCCTCGATCGGATGCACCTGGGCTATGCGGTCGACGATCTCCTGGTAAGGTACGACCTGGTCCTGCTTCCACTCGTTCAGGTTGCCGACGTCCATGTACTCGATGAAACGCAGGATATGCCCCGTGTTGCGGAAGAACTCGACCATATCCAGCAGCCCCTCGTCATTGACCCCGCGCTGCACGACGACATTCACTTTGATCGGCTTGAAACCGGCCTCGTGGGCGGCGCGCAAGCCGTCGAGGATGCGTTCGACCCCGCCTTTGCTGCTGCCGGTGATGCGGCGGAATACTTCGTCATCGAGTGAGTCCAGGCTCAGGTTCAGGCGGTCGAGCCCGGCCTGGCGCAGCGCCGTGGCGTGTTCGGCCAGCCAGTAACCGTTGGTCGTCAGGTTGAGGTCTTCGAGACCCTCGATCTCGCGAAGCTGGCAAATCAGCTCGGCAAGGTTTTTGCGCAGCAGCGGTTCGCCGCCGGTCAGGCGGATCTTGACGACGCCGAGCGCCACGAATTGCCGGGCGATGCGCGTGATCTCCTCGAACGACAGGCGGTCGCCCTTGCGCATAAACTCGTAGTAGTCCGGGTACTTCTCAATCGGCATGCAGTACGAGCAGCGGAAGTTGCAGGCATCGATAACCGAAATCCGCAGATCCCGCACCGGCCGTTGCAGCGTGTCGCGCACTGAATTGTCGTTGTCCTGCATGTCGTTCATTTCCATCGATACAGTTTGGCTATGGTGCCTTCAGGAAAAAAATCCTGGTCCGCCGGTAATTCGACAAAGCCGTCGCTCGGCACCAGGCCGGCGAAATCGCCGGAACCATTGAGTGGTACCGGGATCGCCAAAAGCTGGCCGACGGCGTTGAAGCTCAGCTGCACCGGCAGCAGATACGTCAAAGGCTTGGTGAACTTGAAGTCCTCCGCCAGCACAGCGCAGCCCGGTGGTTCTGCTTCCAGCCCGGCCGAGTACTCGAGTTGCGGCATAATATAGCGCTGAAACGACACCAGTGCCGACACCGGGTTGCCCGGCAGCCCGTAAACCGCCTGGCCGTCGCTGCCGATGCCGAACCACAGTGGCTTGCCGGGGCGCTGGCGGATCTTGTGGAAGATGCCTTCGATCCCGAGCTCCTCGAGCACGCCCGGTACCAGGTCGAACTTGCCCATCGACACGCCGCCGCTCAGGATGATCACTTCGTTCCCAGCCAGGATGCGGCTGAGCCCATCGAGCAGCACCTCGCGGACATCGGGGAAATGATGCAGCGCCACGTCGTTGTAGCCGGCATTGCACAGCGCCGCGCGGATGGCGTGCGTGTTGGTCTGGCGAATCTGGTGGGGCAGCACCTCGTCCTCGATGTTTCGCAGCTCGTCGCCCGTCGCGATCAGCGCGATACGCGGCTGTTTGTCGACCGTGACCATGGCGTCGCCGGTCGAGGCCGGCATGGCAACGCGCTGCGACAGCAGGCGCGCCCCCGCTTTCACCAGGCAATCGCCGCGCTGCGAATCACTGCCTTGCGGGTGGATGTTGTGCATGTGCGTTAGATGCACGCCCGATTCGACCGTGGCGACGCCGTCGATGATCGTGATTTCCTCGACCGGCACCACGCAGTCGCAACTTTCAGGCAGCACTGCGCCAGTCATAATCTCCACGCATTGCGTGGGTTCCGTCAATTCGATCGGTGGCTCCCCGGCCTTGACCATGCCGGCGATCGGGAAGTCCCGCCGTCCCGCCGTCCAGGCCGCGTGTGACAAGGCGATACCGTCCATGGTGACGCGGTTATACGGGGGCAAGTCACGGTCTGCGGTGATGTCGCGGCGCAGCACCCGCCCGTGGATATCGCTGAACGGCACGTCAACTGCGGGATAAACGCCCACGTTCTCGCGGATCAGGCGATCGGCCTCCTCGACTGTGATCATCGTTTGCATGGGCTAACTATAGCCTGTAGCACCGGGCGTGCTCGGTTGTCCCGACGAAATGGGGCCAATTCCGGTTCGGCCGATTCAATTCGATTTGCAGCACTGGGCTCTGCCCGGCGTTTTTTGACAGTCAACTCAGCAGCTTGGAGAGGTACGAATATCCGCTAGCCGAATCGCCCGATTTTCTGTGTCGTATTTCGTTGACTTCGCAGTCACTTGCGTTAGTTTGTGGGCGGGTTTGGTCTGGTGTTACCGTTGTCCGCGCGCGTAGCCTGTCCGGGGTTGGGGTAGCTCAGATCCATTTTGGGGAGCCATAAATTGCGATTTGACAGTATGTTGGAAAATTTATTCCGGTTCCTTCCCGGACTTTGGCAGCGGCCCGTTCTGCGGTTTGCCGCCAGCGGCTTTTTCCCTGCCCTGCCCGCCATAAGATTTACCCCGTTCGCGACGTACCATAATAGAGGGGAGAGGCAGAATCCGGACGCACCCACGAGACTCACGGCATCGGCGCCGTGGCTCCCGTGGTTGTGTGTGTTTTCTTCAAACACATCAAAAGCCCGAACTTGTCAGGCTTTTCTACGGCCTTGAAACCAAACACTTCAAACCTGTCATTTTTTTTGATAACCCATAAGGAGAGTACATGGATCGACTCCAAATGAACCAGAAAATGCCGTGGTCCGCACGGTTCCTGAGCATATTCCTGAGCGGCCTCATGCTGGCTACCCCATTCAGCGTTGTCGCCCAGTTACCCACCAACCCGGGCGTCGTCCACGGCGACGTCAACTTCAACCAGCAGGGTCTCGACCTGTTCATCAACCAGTCGACGGGCTCGGCGATTGTCAACTGGGACAGCTTCAGTATCGGCTCCGGAAACGGTGTCCATATTACCCAGCCGGGTTCGAAGTCTGCCATGTTGTCGCGTGTTCTCGGCGAAGACCCCTCGGTTATCCAGGGGTTGCTGGAAGCGACCGGTATCGTTTACCTGGTGAACCAGAACGGTATTTATTTCGGGCCGGATTCCCGCATCGACGCAGGCGCCATTGTCGCCAGCACCATGGACATGGACAACGACGCATTCATGGCCGGCCGGGCATTGTTCCGCGGCACCGCCGAAGCTGACATCATCAACGAGGGCGATATCACTGCCGAGCAGTTCGTCGCCTTCCTGGCCCGCAACGTCCGCAACTCCGGGCATATCCGGGCGAATGCCGTGACCATGGCCGCGGTCGAGAACGTCACCTTCGACACGATCTACGGCGGCTGGCTCTCGGTCGATGTCACCGGTATGGTCGGCGACGTCGAGAACGCCGGCTACATCGAGATCACCCCGGACATCGAGGGCGTCATCCAGGGCGCACTCTTCGCTGGCCGCGACGTCGAGAACGAGGGGACGATCACTGCCGACGGCAATTCCAGCGGCGGCTACATCGGCTTCGTCGCCGACCAGAACGTGACCATCGGCGAAGGCGGCACGATCAGCGCCGGCCGCGCCACGGTCAGCCTGACCGGCGGCAGCGTCATGATGGAACCGGATGCCTATATCTCCGGCGGCAGCGTGTTGGCCGAGGCCACAGCGGGCGACGCGATCGTCTACGGCGATATCGACGTGTCCAGCGACGACGGCCACGGCGGCTCGGTGCAGGTGCTCGGCCAGCGGGTCGGCCTGCTCGGCAACGCCAGCATCGACGCCTCCGGCGCCACCGGCGGCGGCACCGTAAACGTCGGCGGCAACTTCCAGGGCAAAGGCGACCTGCAGAACGCTCGAGAGACTTTTGTCGGGGCGGGGGCTGTAATCACTGCCGATGCGCTGACGGACGGTGACGGTGGCACGGTCATCGTCTGGGCCGATCAAACGACCAATTACCAGGGTACGATCATCGCCGATGGCGGCGCGCAAGGAGGAAAGGGCGGCTTCGCGGAAGTTTCCGGTAAGGAACAACTCACCTTTGATGGGGCCGTACACCTTCTTGGCACCGACGGCAACGGAACGCTTCTGCTTGATCCCATCGACATCGAGTTCAATCCAGGTACGTTCGACGGTGAGGATGGAACGCAGGTTAATTCTGGCGCCGCTGAGGACGCTTTCTTGAGTAACGACGGCAATGACCTTCAAGGTACTGGTATCATTGCCGTCGGTGAAACTGGCGAAGGAACCAATCCGTTCCAGATCTTTGAAAGTGAGTTGGAGGGGCTCGCTGCTACTGTGGGCAATATCGACTTGACTGCATCGGGTGCAATCACCGACAACGGCGCGATATCGCTGGCATTGGGTGCCGGCACCGACTTGACGCTCCAAGCCGCAAGCATCACACTGGACGAGACGGATTTCACGACAGTTGCTGCGGTGGCCTTTACCTCTACTGCCGGAGTCATCACCGTCGACAGCATTACCGCAAGCGGCAGCGTCACCCTCAATGCCACGGGGGGTATCATCACGGTTTCCGCAGGCGAGACGGTTGATGCTGGTGCGAATACAATCACGCTTATCAGCGATAATTTTGATGTCGCTGGCAACGTCACGACCACGGGAGACGTCGATGTCAGGCGCCAGACCGCGGGGGCGCTTGATCTGGGCGCGAGCGGAGTTCTCGACGACGCCGCGCTCAATCGAATCACTGCTGCCAATTTGACCATCGGTGCCGGCGGCAATGTCAATGACATCAAGGTGGACGGTGTTTCCAATAACACCGTCTCTGCCCTGGTGACCCTGAACAGTTCCGGGGCGATCGACTTCGTGAACAACCCGTCGACATTTGCCAATGCCGGGTTGACTGCGGTTGCAGGCACAACGTTTGACAACACTGTACTGATCACGACCGGCGGCAACGTTGACCTTGATTCGACCATCGGCATGACGCTGTCCGGAGGAATAACTGCCAACGGACTCGTTGTCGATGCAAAATCAGGCGGCACGCTGAAAATCGAGGGCGTTAATCTTTTTCCGACCGGTAACGGTAATATTCGGCTCCAGGGCAATGCTATCGACATCGACGTGGCGATTGATGCCGGAACCGGCAACATCAACATCACGTCCACCGCCGGCAACATCAACATCGGCGGCACGCTCAACGGCGGTGCGACAATGGTCAGTTCGAAAGCAGAGCTTGTCGCGACTGCGGCGATTTCGTCCAGTAACATCGTCGACCTTCATTCGGATGACCTCATGACGATATCGGGCGGTGTGACGACGCTCGGTGGGAATATTTCTGCGGATGCTAAAGGCGCCACCTTGACAATCAATACGGTCGCCGTTACCACCGGCGCCGGCGTCGGCAACATCGACCTCGAGGCCGACTCTGTCGATATCGATGTGGATGTCACGGCCGGAACCGGCAACCTCAACATCGACAGTGCCACCGGCGCGATCACCATCGATGGTTCGGCGATGACCAGTGCCGCCGCGACCTTCGATGCAGCCACCGATCTTACCTTGGCGGCGACTGCCAGTCTCACCGCCACCGGCGTGGTTGACTTCGATGCCGACGGCGACATGACCATCGCCGGCAATGTAATAACGACTGCCGGCTCGATCACATTGACCGCCGACGCTGGCGTCGCCGACGGTACCGGGGACTTCTCCCTCGGCGCTGCGACATTGCAGACCGGTGACGACGGCACGATCACCGTCGAAGGCGAGAACGTCAAGCTGGAGACTCTCGGCGGCATCATTGATCCCAACAACACGGGTACTGACGGTACTTTGAATGTCAATGCCGACCTCAACGGCAATGGTGGTGGCACGGCGACCATCGGCAAGGACGCCGATCTGACCGGCGTTGGTTCCCTGGTCATCGACAACGGAGCAACCGACATCACCTTCGGAACGCCCCCTCCCATGGCAGGTGCCGATTTGATCGCGGACGTCCTCAATGCCATCGACGGCGATATCACCATCAGCACAGACGGAAGCATCACGATCGAGGACGAACAGCTCGGCGATACCGTCACCATTACCGACAACGTCAAGCTGACAGGCGGTAACATCGTCATCACCGATGCGATAGACATCAACGGCACGCTGGACATCACCTCTACCAACACGGACATCACCATCGACGGCACGCTCAGCGGCGGTGCGACGACGATCAGTTCGAACACTTCGATTGTGGCGAACAAGCTGATCACGGCGTCGGGCAATGTGGATATCGACTCGGGCACTGCCACGACGCTGTCTGGCGGCATCACCGCGAATGGCCTCGGTATCGACGTCAACGCCGCCGCCGGTACGCTGAAGATCGACACGGTGACGGTTCAATCCGCGGGTGCGGGCAACGTTGCGCTGGCGGGCGATGATGTCGACATCGACATAGCGATCGATGCCGGCACCGGCACGCTGGGCATCACCGCGGACACCACGGTCATCACCATCGACGGTTCGGCGATGACCAGTGCCGCCGCGACCTTCGATGCAGCCACCGATCTTACCTTGGCGGCGACTGCCAGCCTCACCGCCACCGGCGCGGTTGATTTCGATGCCGACAACAACATGACCATCGACGGCAATGTAATAACGACTGCCGCTGCCGGCACGATCACATTGACCGCCGACGCTGGCGTCGCCGACGGTGCCGGGGACTTCTCGCTCGGCGCTGCGACATTGCAGACCGGCGACGACGGCACGATCACCGTCGAAGGCGAGAACGTCACCCTGGCCACCGCCGCCACCGGCACCATCGATCCCAACAATGCGGGTACTGACGGTACTTTGAATGTCGAGGCCGACCTCAACGGCGGTGGTGGTGGCACGGCGACCATCAACTCAGACGCCGATCTGACCGGTGTTGGTTCCCTGAACGTCGACAACGGAACGACCGCCATTACCGTCCAACCGGCAGGTGCCGATCTGGACTCGGATATCCTCAATGCCATCGACGGCGATATCGACATCAGGGCAACCGGAGGCATCACGATCGCCGGCGGCCAGCTCGGCGGTGCGGATACCGACGACATCACGCTCAAGGCCGGTGTCGCAGCAACTATCGACATCGATGCCGATGTCGTCGCAACCAACGACGACCTGATCGTCTTGCAGGCGGGTTCTGTCAATATCGGTCAGGACATTGATCTCAGTGCCGGTGACAATATCGATTTGAGCGCTGCCACTGCCATCAATCTCGACGGCGCTGCCCTCGGCACCAATACCTTTACAGCTGCTGGCCCTG
>Ga0209501_10002958_pt1 | contig 17435 bp, 29 predicted proteins | sample ArcticOcean_MG_C_4_FD_187434 | JGI IMG/M metagenome (GOLD analysis project Ga0209501, IMG submission 187434) | Marine microbial communities from western Arctic Ocean - ArcticOcean_MG_CB4_134 (SPAdes) (version 2) | ecosystem: Environmental > Aquatic > Marine > Oceanic | place: Arctic Ocean...
TTCAAAAATTTTCTTTATTTTTTCTTCTCTTCTTCTATCACTTAAATCAATTGCATATTTTTTGTTTGTCTTTGGTTTTTTTGACCACATTGATTTTAATCCTTCTTGCATATAATATACCCAATTCTTTTTCATTCTATTACCTCTTTAAATTCTGGTTCTTTATGATTTAATAATTTATCTCTATACCCAAGTCCTACAAGTGCCCCTGCTATCAATGCAATAGACCCTGATAAATATAGTGCCTCTATTCCGGCTAAATTATCAAATGAAATGTGTCTGGCTAATGAGAACATACTTATATAAAGTGGATAACGAATAGGTATTTTCCCACTTGAAAAGAATATACTGACCATTTGCATTATCTCTAAATAGATAAAAAACATTAACACATTCTCTACCTGTAATGATTTTGACACAATCATATTTCTTACTTCTTCACCACACAACAACAATACCATCAAATAAATAATCAAATGAAAGAACTTTTCTATATTTGATATTATACTCATCCTACTGTTCCCTCAAGACTTACCGCCAATAATGCATTTGCTTCTATTGCAAACTCCATTGGTAATTTACTAAACACATCATTACAAAAACCACCTACAATCATACTAACGGCATCTTCTGTACTTAATCCTCTTTGTCTACAATAGAACAATTGCTCATCACTTACATTAGAAGTTGTAGCCTCATGTTCTTGTTGGAATGTTGGGTTTCTCACATCAATATATGGAAATGTGTGTGCTCCACAATCACCACCTATAAGTAGTGAATCACATTGTGTAAAGTTTCTACCATTTTCAGCACTTTTCATAACTTTAACTCCACCCCGATAGGTATTTTGTCCTTTTCCTGCAGATATACCTTTACTAATTATTGTAGACTTAGTATTCTTTCCTATATGAATCATTTTAGTTCCTGTATCTGCTTGTTGGTATCCTTTAGTTACCGCTACAGAATAGAACTCACCTACACTATTATCACCCTTCAATATACAACTTGGATACTTCCAAGTAATTGCCGAACCTGTTTCAACTTGATTCCAACTAATCTTTGCACTATCGTGACAAATTCCTCTCTTAGTTACAAAATTCCATATACCACCTTCACCAGTTTTCTCATCACCAGGATACCAATTCTGAACGGTGGAGTATTTTACTTCAGCCCCGTCCAATGCATGTATCTCAACTATAGCCGCGTGTAACTGATTGTTCTTTCTTATAGGTGCAGTACATCCTTCTAAATAACTTACATAACTTCCCTCGTCTGCTATAATCAATGTTCTCTCAAATTGTCCTGTATCCGATTCATTTATTCTAAAATATGTAGATAACTCTAACGGACACCTAACATCTTTCGGTACATAAACAAAAGTACCATCACTAAATACTGCACTATTTAAAGCACTATAAAAATTATCATTTACTGGAACTACCTTTCCCATATACTTTTTAATCATATCGGGATACTCTTTAATAGCTTCTGATATAGAACAAAAGATGACACCGTGTTTTTCTAATTCAGTTCTTGCAGTTGTAGCAACCGATACAGAATCAAATACTGCATCAACCGCTACACCTTCAATGGCTCCCATCTCTGACAATGGAATACCTAACTTCTTATATGTTTCAATTATTTCTGGTGGTAAATCTTCGATAGACTTTGGTTTGTTCTGTCCGCCTGGTGCAGAATAGTATACCATATCTTGGAAGTCTATTTCAGGCATTCTAAGTTTAGCCCACGTTGGTTGTTTCTTTTTAACCCAAGACCTATAAGCCTTTAGTCTATAATCCAACATCCATTTAGGTTCTTCTTTTAGTCCAGATATAAGTCTAATAGTTTTTTCATTTAACCCTTTAGGAATTTTCTCTGATTTGATATCAGTTTCAAATCCCCATTTATATCCAGATTCTAATTTAGAGTCTTTTGATATTGCTTGTTTTTGTTGTTCCATTTACTTTCCCCACTCATCAGTAGATAGTGCCTTAATTGTTATACCATGTATTCCAGGATTATTCATTATATCCAACACCTTATAAATCGCTTTATGTCGGTCTACTAGCGTCATAGGTTTGAATGCCTCAGCTATTATAGTTAAATCATAAAGTCTTTCTTTATCTCTCATAGTTTCAATATGCTTATCTGAAGTATGAGTATGACTTTTATCCACCAAGTCTATATGTATCGGTGAAAACTTTTCTTTTAATTTTGTCTCAATCTCTAACTGATTCATTATGGTGCCTCTTGGCCAAAAAACTCATAGTTCATTTTAATATATTTATCCCATTCTTCAGGTACTTCTGTTTCTTCAAAGATTGCCTCAACTGGACATTCTGGTTCACAGGCTCCACAATCAATACATTCCTCTGGGTCTATGAATAATTGTTTCCCCGTTGGATCAAATCCATCAACCATAGCTTCTTCACCACCATCTTTATCCTTTGTGAAGTGAATACAATCTACTGGACAAACTTCTACACAAGCAGTATCACATACTCCAACACACGGTTCTGCTATAATGTAAGTCATTTCATTTCTCCTTAGTCAATCTTATAATTATAAATTTCTTCAAACTCTTCTGTAGGTATCATTCTAATTGCATCCCACGTTAACTTAGTACAAACCTTTGCACATATCTGACAACCTATACATTCATTAAATCTTATTTGTACGGGTGGTATCGGTATATTGTATTTATCCTTTGGTACTGTCTCAATACAATCAACTGGACAAAACGGAACACACACTTGACAACCAGTACAGTTATCCTCATCTACTACAGCCATAAGACGTGGTTTTTTCTTTTTATAATTTATCTTATGTGTCGGTTCGGGAACTGTTTTGTAATGGTCTATAGATTTCATTATTATTTACTACTTGGCATTAATGTATGTATATCTTCTATATTATATTCTTTACCATTTGTAGCAGTAAACTTTTCTGGTAAATTATCCCATTGTCCTTTAGGTAGTTTTCCCATATGTGACATAGTTTTAGTACCTGGTACTATTTCAGGTACTACTCCTTCTAAATCACAATAATCCCATTGGATGTACTCGTCTGTATCATCCACTTGAACTAATGGTTTAGTTCGTTCCATACTATATAATTGTCCTGATGGAAATCTCATTCCCAATTCTCATTTTGTGGTGCTCTTGTTCCATCTAACATTGGTCTATTCAATTCCATACCTAACATAGTTTGTGCCTCTTCACTCATCATACCTTGATTCCAAGGTGGATCCCATACTAATTCTACTTCACACTTTTTTATTTCTTTTATTTCTTCAACTCGTGTTTTAACATTATTTAAAAATTCTGGCCCTACTGGACAAGAAGGTGTAGTTAATGACATTGTTATATGTACTAAACCTTTTCTCTCAAACAATTCCGTACCTATATTATACACTAATCCTAAATCCCAAATGTTTTGTGGTATCTCTGGATCATATATTGTCTTACAAACATTCTCTATTCTTTTTTCTATTGTCATTATTCATCTTTCATCATTCTTACGGCTTCGGCAAACCCCCTCAATCTTTGACTTGATATGTGTCCGTCTAATCCTAATCCATCTATCAAATCTTGTCCACTATAACTATCAATTGAAGATTTAGGTTCACCATTAAATACTTCCTCTAATAAATATAAGAGACCTGAAATGATTAACGAATCTGATACAGTATTTATTTGAATTGGATCTTTATTTAATAACTTTATCCACGCATTAGAAGTACAACCATGTATGAAATTTTCTTCTACTCTATCTTCTTCGGGATAATTCTCTTGAGATTCTTTTCCCAAGTCAACAAGATAATGTAATCCCATTTGACTATCTGGAAATGATTCTAAAATCTCTTTTATTTCATCTATCTTATTTTTTAACATCTACAATTTTACTACCAGATTTAATTATTTGTTCTAATGCATTTTCATTTAAGCTCATTGATTCATAAGTACCTTCAACTGTTTCATGTGAAAGGGTATATTGCCATTCTCTACCGTATCTAAAAGTTTTTTGGGCAACTCTCCACTCTTTGTTGTTTATGTTTATTGTATGTCCTATTCTATTTATAGGAGTTTCTTTTTTCCATGCCATTAGATTTTTAGTTTATTTCTGATATCGTAACAAATTGTAATTCATATTGAGTTAATAAATATTCAAGTACTTGTTCAAAATGTAAATAATTTTCTTCTGTCCACACATTCTTATTATGAACTCCATTAATATGTGATTGAAACATAAATGTGTTTCCATATAAACTCAAACTATCTGGTTCATTTATTCCATCTGCTCCCTCAAAAAAATAACAACCCCAACTAATTCCATTATTTATCTCACTATGTCCTGCAACCCAATCAAAATAATTACTAATTGCATCCGCATTTTGTTGATTCACTCCCCAACCTGGTGCTCTGAATCCTTTAGGTTTATATCCACATTTTTCCCACAAATCTAAACTCTCTTGTATTCTCTGAATTGACTCACCATAATTTAATTCAAAAAACTCCATCTCACCAATACCCTCATTTTGACAGGCGTGATAATGTCCGTGATTAGATAATTCAATATAGTCTTTTGATTTCCAAAAATCTACAAATTCTTTTGTAAGTGGATACTTACCGTGATAATTACTTGGAATAAATAAATTAAACTTTACTCCAAATTTCTCATTAAGAGTATCTAAATACTCTATTTGAATATCACCTTCAACTCCCCAATCTTTTTCTGGATGTACATCATCTATTGCTATCACTACATTACTTTTCATAATCTCTAAATACATCCTCCCAGGTATAAGTATATCCTTGTTTATCATAACTAAAAGCATTTGATTGTGACATTTTATCTGCATTTTTAAACCAATATTGTTGTCGTCTCATACGAGTCATATCCCCATCTTCAAAATCCTGCCCTTTAATATACATTCTTTTGTTTGGTAGTTTTCTATTATGAACTAATAATATATTCTTTATAATATATTGTGGTAATTTTCCTTGAAAATGAGAAAAACATCTATTTAGAAATGCTGTATCTTCGTGTACAAAGAATACACTCTTCGGTATATTAACTCCACTACGAATTACTTCTGAAGAAATTACTAGCCCACACCCATTAAACTTTAACTGATCTGTAGTTTGTATATCTAAATCATCTACCTTATCGTTTATCTTATCCATTTCTTTTTGTGACATAATGTATCGTAAACTCCACCAATTTTCTGTATCCATTTCTGTAAATGGCTTATCTGTAAAATCTGGATGTTCTAATATTTTCCAAGTATCATCCCACATTTTACAAGTACTGAAAAATCCAACATACTTTGGTGTATCAGATACTACTGCACTGTGTAGGTTATCTAATATTTCCCAAGTTTGTGTTGGTATCAATGCATCACTCTCTCCCCACATCAACACATCAACTTCATCACAATACTTTTCATTGAATTCTCTACGATAGTCAGCGATTGTATAAATATTTTTTTCTTTAATATAAAAATCTACTACTATATCATTAGATAAGTGTTTTTTTACAAAATTACTCATTTTTCCAATTATACTATTCATATCGATTTTATCTTTGTCTAACTGTTCTAATCCTTCGTTGATATTAAGACAAAAATCTACTATAACATTCTCTTTATTTTGTATGTTCTTCAATGATTGCTTTACACTATTAATATACTCCTCTATAATATCAATTTCATAAAACTGAACTAAACATCCGATAGCAAATTTATTATTTAGTAACATAATTCTCCTTTACTAAGTTCCATACTTGTTTCATCAAATCATTCCGTTCTGTTTTTTCAAATCCATTAAAATGCCATACCCAACCTACTTCAGAAATTAATGGATTCAATACTCCTCTTAAATGTAATTGAGTTAAATTAAATCGCTCATCTAAATGTACCAAATCAAATTTACTATCTCTTATCATATAATTAATGGGTGTTTGGTCTGAACCCTTTTTAACCGTTTTATGTTGTCTTGTTCTTAATTCCTCTTCATTCTTGTAATAAAAATCTGTAACATCTTTACAAAACTCTTTGTGTTTCTTGTTCATCACAATAAAACCGCAATTAAAATAACTTGTCCAATCAAACTTAACATCGGGCCATAAATCTTGATACCCCTTTATACTATTATGTGTCCATTCTATATAAAATCTATCATGTATTGCCCCAAACTCACCACCTGCCGCCTCAAAGAAATTAGGACAATCCCAATGAATCATTGTATCAATATCAACTAATGCTACATTTTCATATTCTATATTATTAGCATCCAACACATCAAATACATGCCATCTTTGCCAAGTAGGTTTCATTCCTACACCTTCTCCATAAACACCACCACCAGTAGGTCGTAACTCTTGATCTAAAATAACCAACTCAACATCATTTTTATCACACCAATATCGCCAAGTTTTAAAACACCATTCTTTATAATCACAAAAGTCTGGGGCCTTTTCTAAACAAGTCATAAATACTATATTTTTACTCATAATACCACTCATTATCATATTTTACTATGACACCTTCCGAATCCATAAGAGGTTTATTTAAACTTCTAACTTCCCCCTTTGAAATTCCAATTTCTTTAATAATGTTAAATCCTTTTGTTTCATTTTCAAATTTATCTACTGCTGCCTTAACTCCACCATCATGATAATATTCTCCAATTCCATAATCATCAAAAATAAAATATGATTCTTTATTTGAAATATTACAACAATTAATTATATCACTATATACATTCTGAAAATCGTGGACACAATCTATAAAAAATATATCAAACTTTTCCTTTAAATTCCACCCACCCTCATATAGATTTTTTTGAATATAAGTAATATTATTCCTATCGTGATTTAACTCTCTTGCCATTCTTAAATTTGGTTCTTCTCTCCAATCCATAGTAACAACTTTATTAAATATAAAAGATAATACTCTGGTTGTATGTCCGTGATTCGTACCACATTCTAATAACTTTTTATCCTTAAACTCATCAGTATCAAAAAACTCAATTATATCATTTTTGAATTTGATAGTTGTTGTTTCTTTATATTCTCTTTTTCTTGGAATATTTTCAAAAATATTTGGTTGAACTTCCATAATTATTCAATGCCCTTATTCATCTTCTATCCATATGTTTATCTTATATCTTTCTGACCATTCACTATGACCTTCACAACCTCTTGTCTTAAATTGTTGTATCCAAAATTCAAAATCATCTACCGTTGGAACTTCTAATATAGCTGGATACGGATATTGAGTATTACTAAAGTATTGACCATAATGTTCCTGTATCTGGTCATTGATATATTCTGCTAATTCTGTAGTATCAATCATAAAAACCTATCAAATCTACCCTTTTCATACAAATCCAAAACCCCTCGCCGAAAACTCTCAGGAGAAACGTGAGAATTTGAAAAAAGTCCTCGTTCACCCTCAATACAAAATTTACTAACTCTATAATTTGGTGATAAAAATCTAATTCTTGGATATAAATTATTATTTTCTATGTATTTCATAAATTGCACACACTGCATGTTCCAATTTTGCATTATAGCATCACCATAACCCTTAGTACTCGTATTATTTAAACGTGCCTCCATATCACAACCACTAAAATCAAACTTACCACCCAAGTCATCCATAACTTTACGTTTTATAAATTCAAAAGAACCTCTAATCATACCTCTACCTTGTGGACAATTATTAGATAAAACTAACCAATTATCTTTATAATCTACTTCACTTCTAACATAATTACCAACATCACCATTACTATATAATTTTGTAAGTTTATTTCCTAAAACTAAATCCAATAAATCATCACGAATTATAAAATTATCATCACCAGATAATAAAAACATATCGTAATCTGTATAATCATAATCTTCAGCCCATTGATTATATACTCCCCAATCTCCTAACGTGTTTGGTTTTTCTATATATTTCCACCCATAACTCTCAATTGATTCTATTGTTGCAATATCTTTATAATAAAAACAATTTAATAACTCTAAAAGATTATCACTCCCAACTTTTAAATCCTTTTCTCCAATTGCATACTTTGGGTTTCTATGTGATATACAAAAATAATCTACTTCCCAATCATCTGGTACTTTTTGACTTGGTAATTGTTTATAAAAATAATCTGAATAATGCCACCCACAAACTACAACTACTAATTTTTTCATTTAATATCCTATAACCTTTGAAATACAGTTTTTTTCTGTATGACCATAAACACATTCTATCTCACAATCCACTTCGGTTATCGGTTTTTCATTTCTTCTAACATTAATCTCATCTCTAACTTTAGAACCACCACAAAAATATATGCTTACTCCATTTTCTACTGATTCTCGTATAATCGGATGATTAAATATTTCACTCAATTTATCTCCATCATTATCAATATCAATAAAACACATATCAAATTTGTGTGGAGTATCAAACCAATCAAATACTCTACCAACTTGATGTAACTCAACATAATTACCAAGATTATAACTATTCAAATGATTTTTAACTCTATCTAAATTATTATCAGCAATTTGCCAAATTTGATTTGATTTATATGAATCATAAGTATTCACTACAGAACTATATCTTGGAAGAACTGGTCGTGGTGTATCTCTTACTCCCATTGCAAGTGCACTTGTAACATAACCAAATCCAGTACCAAACTCTAAAACATTTGTTGCCTTATTTGATATTACTTCATCATAAATAAATCTTAAAAAATCTTGTGGATATCCACCCCATTGATGTTTAGTATTACCATCATTAATTTCTTGAAAAGACATTATATAAATTCTTTTACTTTATCAATTATATATTCCATCTCAAAAAAAGATAGTTTTTCATTCATTGGTAAACTTACAGTTCTCTTCTGTATTTTTTCAGATTTAGGACAGTTATATTTTATTCCGTTATTATAGATTTTATTTAAATGTAAAGCAGAATAATGTACTCCACAAACTATTCCTACTCTTTTCATATTTTCAATAAATTTTTGATTATCTAAAACTTCTATTCTGTAAAGATGTTTACTTGAATTTTCATAACCTAATTCTCTATTATAAGTATTAGTTAAAAGTTTCAACACTCTCATTTTTTTCTCAAAGTATTTAAAATTATTAAGTAAAATTTGTGCCTGAATAGAATTCATATACATTTTATATCCTGGAAATGAAATTGTCCTTTCCCAATTATTATTTGCAAATGTAGTACCATTCAAAATAGCCTCTTTAAACCATTTATACTTCTCATAATCATCTGTTACAATCATACCACCATCAGAACCACCAAGAGGTTTAGTGGGATAGAAACTGAATATCATTAAATCATTTGAATTACATTCTTCTCTAAATTGATTTCTTTGAAATTTTTGTGCTGAATCGACTATCTTATAATCTTCAAATTCGTGTAACACGTAAGAATGACCAACCCAATCAACATCATCCACAAACTCTATCGAATTCATAAAACCACAAGTTAATACTGCATTAGCAACTACTGGTGGTATCATACTTGGAAGTTTAACTGTCATACGTGTCATACAATTAGGTTTTTTTTCTAAAAGTGATAAAAATATAGCATTTGTAGCACTATTGATAGAACAAGCATATTTTGCTCCAACATAATTTGCTACTTTCTCTTCAAACTCTTTAACATTTTTATCATGTAGTAGATTTGAAAATTCAGATGTATCTATTTGATGATTATTAACATTAAATAATTGTATCATTAATAACCTTTTTAAGTTTTGTTGTATTCATAGAACAGTCTGTTGCCATATTCACATCAGATATCTCTGATAAATAATTAAATCCAATATCAGGATTTTCTTTTTTTACAAACTCATAAACAAATTGTGGTTCACCACCAACATTAATTATACCTGTTTCGTCTAACAATTTTAAAGTAATCTTAGCTGCATCATCTGTATACATATAACTTTTTTTCATATCTTTCAAAGCCTTTGGATGTGGAAATGGGTTCGTAGTCATAGATAATCTTAATATCAAATGATTATCATACATTTGTACAGAACACTCACCACCACCTTTCGTATGTGTGGTTTTATATCCCAAAATTTCTAAAGCCTTAGCTAAACTCTTAGTGCCTGTTTTATTATATCCCAGTACAAATATTTTACTCATCACTTTCTCTAACAGTAAATTTTAATTCTACATGCTTTTTGCCATCAACTGTACCCACCCCAATAAGCTTATGAATCTTACCGATACTTTTCAATTTAACAACTTCAATTTTTAACTGGTCACCTGGAATTATTTTTTCATAAAATCTCATATTATCAACCTTAGCTAAATATGTTACTGTCCCTAATAAAATATCTGCTACCTGTCCAATAACTTCTAAAATTATACTTCCAGGTAATATTGGTTCATTATCAATTATATGATCCCTAAAACACGGTTCATTTATTGTAACATTTTTTAATGCTATAATTTTATTGGAACTTTTATCTAATACTCTATCTACTAATTTCATCTGATCCATATTTATCTATCCGAACCCCAATATGACCGTACATCTAATAGTTTTTTGGATGGTGTGAGAAATGAATGTTCTTCACCGTGTTTAATTAACTTTTCACAAAATTCACCGTTACCACCTATTAATAATATATTCATTTTAGACACACTTTTATTTTATCACAAATAAACTTTAAATCATCATCAGTTAATCTCGCAGAACCAGGTAGGTTCACTCCCCTCTTCGAAACATCATAACTTACATGATTAAGAATTCTATTATTTTCCAATCCTTTAGAGAATGGTGGTAATTGAGATAACGGATAAAAGAACGGTCTGATAGGTACATCTAACTTTTTCATTTTTTCTATAAAAATCTCTTTATCTATATTATGTGATTTTCCAATTACCATAGCAGTAATCCAAGCACCATTTTCAACTATATCTGATTGCTCATTGAATCGTAAATCTGGTATCTCTGATAACTCATTTTTATAAAACTCTAACTGATATACTTTTCCACCAACTAACTCATCTATTCTTTGAAACTGTGCATATCCAAGTGCTGCCTGTAAATTAAATGGCATATATTTATAAGTTACCTCTTCATTAAAATACATTTTAGTATTAGGATTTCTCATATGAGGTGGTAGTGCACCATCTCTTCCGTGATCTCTCCATATCATACATTTCTTATAAAGTTCTTCATCATCTAACAACAACATTCCACCCTCACCTGTAGTTAATGTTTTTGTTCTATGAAAACTAAATACTGAACCAATTCCGAATTTACCTGCTCTTGTACCATTATATGTAGAACCCAAAGACTCGGCTGAATCTTCTATTAAAGGAATATTATACTCTTCTGAAATTTTAACTATCTCATCCATATATGGCATATTACCAAATAAATCAACAACTATAATAGCCTTTGTCTTATCGGTTATATTATCTCTAATTGATTTAGGATGAGAACACCAATTTTTTCTATCAATATCACAAAATATTGGAGTTCCCTTTAAATATGTGATTGGTGCTGCAGATGCAATCCAAGTACATTCTGGAACTATAACTTCATCTCCCTCACCAATACCCAAACAACTTAAAAGTAAATGAATAGCTGAGGTACAATTTGGTGTCATAATTCCAAATTTTCTATCGTGATACTCTGCAAATTCTGATTGGAACTTTTCAACATAATAATATGGTTTTTCGTACCAACCAGTTTTCATAGCATCAACCACAACATCAATTTCGTATTGAGTTATATCAGGCCCTGCCATATCTAAAACTCTACTCATCTTTATTCTCTTCTACATTAAGTCTAACCTTATATTTCTTACCATCTAAATAAAAATATGAACCCCCAGATTCACCAAAAGTTCTGGCTCTTATAATGTTAATTAAATCTATTGCCTTATATTTTTTATCTAATTCTATTTTTGAATGTTTAAATAATTCTTTTGAATAATGAAATGAACCTTTTGTATTATCAACAGAAGTTTCTATATAATTACCATCTAAAATTCTCTGAAAACTATCTTTAAATAAAGTTATAGTTTCTTCCATATTTTTCTCATATAAACTATCACCTGTATCTGTAATATCAAAATCTATTTTCTTTTGAAATAATACTTTACCTTCATCTATATTTTCATCAATAAAATGAATAGAAGTTCCAGCCTGGTTACCATCTACAATAGACCAATAATATGGATGCATTCCCCTGTTATATGGAAGATAACTCGGATGTAAATTGATAAAACCTTTCTTAACAGATTTTAAAGATTCACTCTTTACTATAGTTGGAAACCATAACATAAAAACCAAATCTATTGATTTTTCTTTGTTTAAATTTACAAACTTTTCACTATTAATGTCAAGTCTTTTTTCTACTTGTATATCATTTGTTTCACATAGTTTTATTATATCATTTTCATATAAATCATCATAAGTAACAACATATTCTATTTTAGTTTTCTTTTTTATGATATATTTTAAAAGTTTATAACCAACTACATTAGATGCAAATATACCAATTTTCAATGATTTATTTTGTAACATTCTTTAACTTTTTAAACTCTTCATAGTTGTTTATATAATCTTCTTGATTATACTTAGAATTTGCCAAAACTAACAAAACCGAATCTTCTGTTAAGTATTTTTGTTCATCCCATATCATTTCAGGAATAAATAACCCTTGTTGTGGTGATTCTAACAAATATTTTCTTCTATGTTCTCCATCATCACAAGTAACTTCGACTTTACCACTAACACAAATTAATAATTGTTGAGTATCAAAATGTGAATGTTGTCCTCTAATTTCAGTATCTCTTACACCATAAACATAAAATACCCTTTGTATTGTAAACGGAACATCTCCATTCGATTCAATTGGAACTAAGTTACCATCATCCTCAATAATAGTTCTCATATTATAAAATAAAATGTCCTTTAATGTAGTATTTCTCTCGATATGATTCATTTATTTTTAACTCCCCAATCTTCTCCAAAATCACCAACTCTAGCCCTTATCTCATCTTCAGGATTATACTTATCTGTCAAATAATATAATAATATAGAATTAGGTTCTAATGCCTGATAGCCATGATAAATACCTGGTTTTATCTCAAGAACTCTCGGATTTTTATCAGATAAATATTCCCATTCAACATAATCAACCCCAACTGGAGTTGGATCCTTATCTTCATGAATATATATTTCTTTAGCCAAACCTACTTTAAACGAACCTTTTAAACAGCACCAATAATCAGTTTGAATATTATGTTTGTGCCATGCCACTATATGTTCTGTACTATTAACATATGAAACATTTATCTGTCCATCTAATACATCAAATACATCAAATAATCTCTGTGCTCTATCATCCTCGTGATAATCCATATTTTTCTCCTTATGAAAATACCATTACTTCTGGTACATGAGTTATAAATTTTCCACCATTCTCTACAAATTCTCTTTCTTTGTCGGCTATAACTTCTTTAAAATTCCAAGCCCCAAGGAAAGCATAATCATAATCATTGAGATTTACTGACTTTCTATCTACTACTGATATTTGTGAACCAGGTGCTAATAAACCCTGTTTATCTGGTGTCGTATCGGTAATACATTCTATTAAATCACTATTAATACCACAATAATTAAATACAGTTGTAGATTTAGATGTTGCTCCAATACTTAAAACTTTTTTATTAGATTCTTTCAAATTTAAAAGTAATTTACATAAATCTTCTTTAGATTTTTCAACTCTTTCTGCAAATATTTTATAAGTTTGAAATTTATCTATCCCAAATTCTTTCTCTTGTTGTAAATTATCTCTTACACCCTCATCGGGTAATAAATCTGTTGGTATACTTGAATGTCTTACATAAATTCTATTAGAACCACCATGAACTGAAAGATTATCTACTCTAAATAATATTAAACTATTTTTTCTTAAAATTTTATCTAAAGCTGTGACTGAAAATATATGTGCATGTTCATCATAAATTTGATCATAAGAACCTCGTTCTAACATTCGTAATAATGATGGATCCTCAAATACAAAAATACCCTTTTCAGACAATAAATTTTTAACTGAACTAAAACAATCATCTAAATCTTGTATATGACAAATACAATTTGCTGCATATATTAAATCCATCTCTCCATGAGTAGTTTTAATTTCCTCTGATAATTTTTTATTCCAAAATGAAGTATAACTATGATATCCCATATAAGAAGTTTTCTGTGAAAAGTTTTCACATGGTTCTACACATACAGAATTATTACTATCAAAATTAGATATAAAAGAACCATCATTAGAACCTATTTCCAAAACCTTAGTTGGATTAAATTCAGATTTTAATAAGTTAGCAGTTTCTTTGAAATGTGTTACCATAGGTACAGATAACGAAGTATTATATTTATACTCATCATTAAACATTAATTCTGGTTTTACAAAATCTTTTAATGATACTAATGTTGTATCCTCATCAAATACAACTTTCAAATCAAAGAAAAACTCATCTTCAAGTTCATCCAAACTTAAAAAATTATTTGCAATAGGTTGTTTACCTAAATCTAAAAACTCTTTTTTCATAACATTTTTCGTAATCCCTCATCTATAGATATAAACTCGTAGTTTGAAAATAACAATTTAATTTTACTAATATCAGGTTGCCTTCTTTGAGTATCATATTCTCTTGGTGGAAGAAATTTAGGATTAAATTCTTTACCAACTGTTTCATGTACTTTCTCAGCGAGTTGTAAAATTGTTATCTGTTCATCATTACCAATATTTAAAATTTCATCGTCTACTTTATCAGATTCAGCCATATTAACTGCTAATCTTTTATGATCATCCACATGACAGAAACTACGAGTTTGAGAACCATCACCTATTAATGTAAATTCTTTCTCATTTGTTTTTCTAAAAAATTCTGGTACAACTTGTCCATATTTAGTATTATCCATTCTTTTACCATAAGTGTTAAATGGTCTAAGTATTATATATTTTGAATTACTTTTCTTACACCAATATTTCACATAAAATTCACCAATGGCCTTTGATGATGCATAACTATCTCTATCTGAAAATACATTTAACAATATTGGTTCAGATTCTTTTGTGGGTAATGGTGGATTATCTCCATAAATTTCTGATGTAGAGGTATAGATTACCTTTTCAATTTTTCCGTTTAACTTTGCACTTTCCATAACATTTTTAGTTATATCAATATTATCGTTAAATACTTGATATGGTTTATCATAAAAATGCTCTGTACCATTTATAGCAGCATAATGAAATATTGTATCTATCTTATTGTCTCGTAAAATAGATAGTGGTAAACCTATCACCAAATCTTGTTCATAAAATTTAAAATTTTCATGTTTTGGTAAATTTTCTTTTTTACCTCTAAAAAAATTATCTATTCCAACAACATTGTAATGTCTGCTTAACAATTCATCACATAAATGACTACCTAAAAATCCAGCAACTCCTGTAACTAATACATTTTTCATATTTCTTTTCTCATTCCCTCTGGTACTTTAACTATAAACTTATTATTTTCTTCAACTATAGTTTTAAAAATCTCTAAATCTAATCCCAACTTATCTATTAAAAATGCCAATCCTTTAGTATCTTTCGGTAGACAAGTACCACCATATCCACCAAACTCCTTATTGACATTTAAATAATGACCTTCACCAACTCCATGAAAGAGAAATGCATCTTTTACTACATCATAATTGGCACCTAACTCTTCACATAATCTATAAAAACTATTAGCAAAAGTAATTCTTAAAGCCTTATAATTGTTACTAAAGTATTTTACCAATTCAGCCTCAAGAGGATTTACTTTAACGATATGTACAGGTAAATCTCCGTGTGCTTCTTTTATTATATTAAATGCATCTTCATCTTCTGCACCAATAACTAATATATTATGATTATAAATAAAATCCTGTGTTGCACATCGTTCTCTCAAAAATTCAGGTACAAAATATAATCTCAAATTTTTATATTTTTCTCTAAATATTTTATTCGTACCAGGTTCAACTGTACTTTTAATTGCAAGAATACCTTTATACTTCAAGTCATTTAAATCACCAACTACTTCTTCCACTATAGAAATATCACAAGACCCATCTTCATTAGAAGGTGTAGGTACAGATACAAAACATACTTCTGTATCTAAAACATCATCTATCTTTGTATAAAATTTTACATCATGATATTTTACTATATGTCCTATTCTTTCAAATCCATCTTTACATGCAGTTCCAACTACACCTAATCCAACGATCCCTATATTCATTTTTAAACTCCCCCTCGTTCTGAGGTTCTAATATTAAGAAATTCACCCTTATTATGATCTACAATTCCCTCAAAATCATATGGTGCTCCAGTTGCCCTTGATAATGGGCCATTTAATAAATTTAATTTTTCAGTAACAACATCAAATACCCAACAATCATCCCATCGTGGTTCATCAAAAACTTTACCACTAATATAATAATCCCAAAATGCATCAATAAATTCTTTTCCTCTTTTCTCAAGATTAAATACTATATGGCCAGTTTCAGTATGTACAGGTTTTCTATGTCTCGACAAAACATCATGTTCTAATGCAAAATTAATATAGTGTTCATCTATAGTGTATTCATCTTGATGTCCTGAATTTATTGGTGTTATATTACTATCTGCATCTAAAAATATCAACAATGGTGTTTTACATAGTTTTGATGCGTGTAAAATAGCAGGGGATTTTCTAAACCAATATATCGAGTTTTTAATCCAATATTCATTTGTAGTTGCATCTGTACTTGTTAAGGTATCACATATATTAAACTTAGAAGTTTTCAAAAATTCATCTAAATCTTCATATATCTCAAATAAATCAAAAGTATGATAATTTTTAGGAACATCTATACTTTCAAAATCTATAAATTGATTACGAATCTTTTTTTCAAATGAATTTTCGTGATAAAAATAATAATCTACATTTGGATAATATTTTTGAATACCGTCCCATAGTCCGTGATTCTTATCATAAAATAATCTTGTAGGTGCAGTCGAAACTATACTTACTTGTTCATTAATATTTTTCATCTATATACTTTCTAACCGTTTTTGCTGCAATTTTATCAGCTCTTTTACTTGGATGAGGATCATAAATAATTCTATTTTCTGGATGTTGCCACACCCAATAGTCTTCATTCATCCTATTTCTATATATTGATTTTATTTTCAATACACGTTTCATATTCTTTTCTACAAAATCTTTATACTCTAAATCATCACAATCTTCTTCTTGTTTACAGTAACCTGGTACTCCTTCAAATGTCCAACTACAACCTGTACATAATATCCTCATTTGTATATAAATGGATCCTTATATTTAGTTTTTTTA
>Ga0209501_10002960_pt1 | contig 17419 bp, 19 predicted proteins | sample ArcticOcean_MG_C_4_FD_187434 | JGI IMG/M metagenome (GOLD analysis project Ga0209501, IMG submission 187434) | Marine microbial communities from western Arctic Ocean - ArcticOcean_MG_CB4_134 (SPAdes) (version 2) | ecosystem: Environmental > Aquatic > Marine > Oceanic | place: Arctic Ocean...
GTGTAAGAATCTTCAGCTCCAGGAGATCTATAAAATGCACAAAATTTGCAATCAGTGATACAGACGTTAGTGTAATTCAAAATTATATTATTTATAAAAGAGGCTTTATTACCAAATTGTTTTTTTGTTAGATATCCAGATACTAATCCCATAAGATGGATATCATCAGATTCTAAAAGTCTCAAAATATCTTCAGATTCAGGTCTATTACCTTTAAGAGAATTTTCTAAAATATCTTTAATATCACTTTTTTGTATCTGTTCAGTAGTCTGACTCAATTAGCATTCATCATTTAGAATTTCTATTTAATTCTTGATAGAAAGTGTAGATTAAAAATAAATGAAGAATCTATACTTAATTTGAAATAAATCTAAGCATGTAGATACACGTTATTTTTAAGTAGGGCTGAAAGATCAAAACAAAACATGGTATCAGGAAATCAAATTAGATTAAATCGAATTATGAGAGAAGGAAAAATGCTCTGTATTCCAATGGATCACGGTATTTCAAATGGACCTATTGAAGGTCTTGAAGATCCAGCTTCTATAATTTACAAATGTGAAGGATATGGACTTACTAGTATAATTATTAACAAAGGAGTTCTCAAAGCATTACCAAAACCGCCAAATATTGGACTTTTAGTTCATTTTTCAAGTAGTACATCATTATCATTATCACCTAATCGTAAAATGTTAACAGGCACAGTCAAAGAAGCAGTTGCATTAGGAGCTGATGGAGTTTCACTTCACATCAACATTGGCGGTAAAGAAGAACCTGAAATGTTAGAACAACTTGGAATGACAGCAGAACAATGTCACAGATGGGGAATGCCACTGTTAGCAATGATGTATCCAAGAGGTGAAAAGATTACAAACCCACATGACCCAGAAATAGTAGGACATGTTGCAAGAATTGGTGCAGAATGTGGTGCAGATATTGTTAAGACATTATACACAGGGGATATTGATTCATTTACAAAAATTGTAAAAAGTACACCAGTGCCAATTGTAATTGCAGGTGGACCAAAAGCAAAAACAGATTTAGATATTCTTCAAATGACTGAAGACGCCATAACTGCAGGAGCAAAAGGAGTAACATATGGTAGAAACATCTTTGCACACAAGGCACCTGAAAAAATAGTCGAAGCATTAGCTGAGATAATTTTTAAAAAAGGAACCGCAAAGGAAGCAATGAAAAGAATTGAATAAAACAAAAGAATTAATAATTTTGCCAAAAGTAAATCAGGCACAATTAGGAAAATTTTTACCTCAGTTAGAAGAAGAAGGAATTAAAACAGTGTATTTAGATCCAAAAAAAATAGAAAAGAAAAAAACAAAATTAGAAACAATGTCAACATCAAATTCTTCAAACTATACAGTATTAGAAAAAGAAGGAGCAACTAAACCTAAAGGTAAAAAGGTTGGAATTAAATTTGAAGTGTTATCAAATTCAGATATTGAAAATGTGTTATCAGCGTCAAAAAAAGGCTTAGATTTTGTAATAATAGAAGTAAAAGATTGGAAAATAATTCCATTAGAAAACATAATTGCTAAATTACATAAAATACATACTAAGATTTTTACAATTGCAAAAACTCCTAAAGAAGTTAGAAAAATGTTTTCAATTTTAGAAGTAGGAGTAGATGGAGTAATTTTCAGTACATCATCAATTAGTGAAGTAAGAGAGGCAATGGTGTATTTAGGAACCAGAAGTTTTGAGATGAAACCTGCAAAAATTATTGATATTAAGGAAGTGGGAGATGGAGAACGAGTATGTGTAGATACAGCATCAATATTACACAAAGGAGAAGGAATGTTAATTGGAAGTAGATCAAATTTCTTATTTCTTGTTCATAATGAATCAGTAGGATCATCATTTACATCACCAAGACCTTTTAGAGTAAATGCTGGTGCAGTTCATTGCTATACATTATCATCAGATGGTACAACAAACTATCTATCAGAAATTGAAACTGGATCAGAAGTATTAATTCTAAATTCTAAGGGAAAAGCAAGAAGGGCAACAGTAGGAAGAGCAAAAATTGAAAGAAGACCAATGCTGATGATAAAAGCTTCAGTAGGAAATGAAATAGGAGGAATTATTGCACAAGATGCAGAGACCATCAGATTTGTCAAACCAAATGGACAACTCGTATCAGTAACACATCTAAAAAAAGGCAACATAGTGATGGTACATTCAAAACCTGCAATAGGTAGACATTTTGGGATGGAAGTATCAGATGAGTACATATTAGAAAAGTAAAATGAAATACAAAACTTGTGTATCAATTGCAGAAAATACCCCAGATAAAATAAAATCTAAATTAAAAATTGCGTTAAAAAAATCAGATTATGTTGAAGTTAGATTAGATTTTTTAAAAATTGAACAAATTCCAAAGGCATTAGAAATAATAAAAAAAGATCTAAACAAAGTTGTGTGTACATTAAGACCAAAAACTGAAGGTGGTAAATTCATAGGAAATGAAAAAGAAAGGATTTCAATATTAAAATTAATTGCAGAATATAATCCATTTTTATTGGATATAGAATTCAACACGTTAAATAAAAATAAAAAATTATTCAAATACCTAAAATCAACAAAAACAAAATTATTAGTTTCTTGGCATGATTTTAAAAAGACACCAAAAGATTCAGAATTAAAAAATAAAATTAAACAAATGAGTAAATTTTCAATTAATATAAAAATTGTCAGTACAGCAAAATCAACAGATGATTCAACAAGAATGCTAGAATTGTACAACAATAAAGGAAAAAATAATTTAATTTCATTTGCAATGGGAGATTTTGGTAGAATCTCCAGAATTTTATGCCTATATCTTGGAAGTCCATACATCTATGTATCATTAGGCAAAGCAGTTGCTCCAGGACAATTTAGTGTAGATGAAGTTAAAAAAATAATTAACCTAAAAAAGAAATAAATAAAAAATTGAGAGTTTAAATCAATCATATTACTCAAGAAAATAATATGGGAAAAAGTTTTGCAGTAATTGGAGATCCTATTGATCATTCTTTATCTCCAAACATTCACAATGCAGCATTTAGGGAATTAAATTTAGACGCATCATACATAGGGTATAGGATTCCAAAAGGAGAATTAGAAGGCGGGATTGAAGGGCTTAAAAAAATAAAAATAGATGGATTCAACATCACCATCCCACACAAAATTGAAATGATGAAATATTTAGATAAAATAGATGAATCATGCAGCATAATTGGTGCAGTTAACACAGTTACAAATAATCAAGGAGTATTGAAAGGATATAATACAGATATGAATGGTTTTTTGGAACCACTTAAAAAAAGAAATATTACAATTCAAAATAGCAAGGTGTTACTAGTGGGAGCAGGTGGAGCTGCAAGAGCAATCGTTGCAGGAATTGCAAAAGAAAAAGCAAGAAGCATAGACATTACAAATAGAACAATAGAAAACGCAAATAATTTATCAGAATTTGCCAAGAAAATGGGGTTAAGTGCAAATGCAAAAAAAATAGAATTGGTAGATACGGCTAAAAAAAATTATGACATAATCATCAATGCAACATCTATTGGATTAGAAGATGAACCAAGTCCAATATCATTTGAAGGAATAAATGAAAAAACAACTGTTTATGATATTGTATATACACCAATGAATACAGATTTTATTAAAAAAGCAAAAGCAAAAAATGCAACTATAATTTATGGATATGAAATGCTTCTTGGACAGGCAGTTAGAGCATTTGAAATTTGGCATGAGATGAAAGCACCTTATAATGCAATGAAAAAAGCATTGTTAGGAGGATTTTGATGGCAAAAGTAAAAGCTACTGTCCACGGAGCAGTCTCCATAGTTAGTGCAATTGCCAATAAAAAAGGAGCAACGCTAGGAATTTCATTAAAAGTGGAAGCTACAATAGAAACATCAAAAGGTAAAGGAATAACAATTCAATCAGAAAATAAAAGTCTCAGTTCACGCCTAATTAACAAAACAATTGAAAAAATTGTATCAAAAAAAGATCTAGAAAAAAATAAAATAACAATTACATTAAATTCAAAAATTCCAACTGGGTATGGATTAAAGAGTTCAAGTGCAATATCATCAGCAATTGCATTAGCATGTGCAAAAATATTCAAACCAGAATTAACAGATCAACAAATTTTACTAGCAGGAGTAGAAGCATCAATTGAATCTAAAGTGAGCATTACCGGAGCATATGATGATGCATGTTCGTGTTATTATGGAGGATTTAATGTAACAGATAATAGAAAAAGAGACAGAATACATTTTGAAAAAATACCATCAAATTTAATTGCAGTTATTTTTATTCCAAAAAATAGAAAACGAGGAAATGTAAAAAAATTAAAAATATTATCATCAATTTTTAATAATGCATGGGAATTAGCAAAAGAAAAAAAGTATTGGGAATCTATGACAATTAATGGATTAGCAACATCATTTATTTTAAATTCAGATCCTAAAATTATTGTAGATTTAATTGAAAAAGGTGCACTGGGGGCATCAGTTTCAGGTAATGGTCCATCAATAGCTGCAATAGTTAAAAAAGAAAATGAATTAAATGTTAAAAAAATATTTGAGGCATTAGAAGGGAACATAATTGTTTCAAAAGTAAATAACAAAAAGGCAGAAGTAAATGAACTGTAAAGTAGAGAAATCAAAAATTAAAGGAGAGATCATTTGTCCTTCAAACAAAAGCTATACACATAGAGGTATTTTTCTGGCATCACTTGCAGGAAATAATAGTAGAGTAGAGAATGTGTTATTATCAGCAGATACAAAAGCAACAATTGAAGCATGTAAAAAATTTGGAGCAATCATTGAAGTAAACAATTCAACAATTATTGTAAAAGAAGCAATAAAAATAGGCATAAATGTACCTGAAATCAATACTGAAAATTCAGGAACAACCATTAGAATTGCAATAGGAATTGCCAGTTTATTTTCAGAAGAAATTACCCTAACAGGGGATGCAAGTCTTCAAAAAAGACCAATGCAACCACTACTAGATGCATTATCAAGTATAGGAGCAAAATCTAGTTCAACAGATGGAAAACCACCAATCAAAATTAAAGGTCAAATTATAGGAGGAGATGTAACAATTCCAGGAAATTTATCTAGTCAATTTATCTCATCATTATTAATTACTGCACCTCTAACAAAAAATGGAATCAAACTAACTATTGAAGGAGATTTAGTTTCAAAACCATATTTAGATGCAACAATTGCAACAATGAGAAAATTTGGAGTTTCAGTTCAAACATTAATTCCATATAAAAAATATAACATATTACCACAAATTTATAAAAATACTACATTTACAATTCCAATTGATTTTTCAAGTTTAGCATTGATTCTTTCATTTACAGTACTTAATGGGGAAAATATAATAATCAAAGGAAATATTGGGAACTTGCCACAAGGAGATGAAGTATTCATTGATTTCTTAGAACAATTAGGTGTGTCAGTAATAATTGATAATAATGAAATTAAAATCAAATCACCTGAAAAATTAAAAGGTGGAACATTTGATTTAAGAAATTCACCAGATCTTCTACCACCACTTGCAATATTATCATTAATTTCATCAAAACCAATTAAGATTGTAAATGTAAAACATGCAAGATTAAAAGAAACAGATAGAATTGCTATTCTTGCAAGAGAATTACCAAAAATAGGAATTAATGTAGAAGAAAAAGAAGATGGATTAATTTTAGAATCTTCAAATAATATTATTGGAGCAGAGTTAAATTCAGAAAATGATCATAGATTATTTATGGCATTTTGTATTGTTGGGACATATATTGGAAATTGTATCGTAACAGATTCAAAATCAGTTGATGTATCATATCCAAATTTCATACATGAAATGAACAGATTAGGTGCAAAAATTCAAATTTTGTAGAAAATTGTTAAAAAAATATCCAATAACATCAAAAACAAACAGCTAAGATAGTCAGAAAAAATACATTATTTATTCACATTAACATATATCAATTACAGGTCATTTTTTACCAAAACCACGAGGAATTATAAACATCACATAACATAGGTAATATGTTGCCGGGAAATTCTATTGGTCAGTGTCTTGTCTTAACAAGTTTTGGTGAAAGTCATGGAAGATCAATTGGGGCAGTATTGGATGGATGCCCAGCAGGATTGGAAATAGATGAAAAAGAAATCCAAGAAATGTTAGATCTAAGAAAGCCAGGTCAAAATTTAATTTCAACACAAAGAAAAGAAAAAGATATTGTTGAAATAGTGTCAGGTGTTTTTAGAGGATGTACTACGGGAGCACCAATAACTATGTTAATTTGGAATGCAGATCAAAAATCAAAAGATTATGAAAATCTTAAAACAAAATTAAGACCAGGTCATTCAGATTATCCTGCAATGATGAAATATAATCAATATAATGATCATAGAGGAGGGGGAAGATTTTCAGGTAGATTAACTGCAACACATGTAATGGGAGGAGCTATTGCAAGAAAACTACTCAAAGTAACATTAGGAATTAAAACAAATTCATTTACATCACAAATTGGAAAAATAAAAATGGAAAAAGAATTCAATGAAAAAATGATAAAATTAATTTATAAAAATGAAGTAAGATGTCCAGAAGAAAAAACAGCAATAATAATGAGAGAATCTATATTAGATGCAAGAAAGAAAGGAGATTCCTTAGGTGGGATAATTGAATCAGTTACAACAAATGTGCCAGTTGGACTTGGAGAACCAATTTTTGGTTCATTAGAATCAGACTTGAGTAAAGCAATTTTTTCAATTCCATCAGTAAAAGGAATAGAATTTGGTTCAGGGTTTAGAGGATCAGAATTATTTGGCTCAGAAAATAATGATTTGTATATAATGAAAAAAGGAAAGATTATGACAAAGACAAATAATTCAGGAGGAATTCTTGGAGGAATTTCAAATGGAATGCCAATTACATTGAGAATTGCATTCAAACCAGCATCCTCAATTGCTCAGAAACAAAGTACCATAGATATTAAAAATAAAAAAGAAGTAACACTTCAAGTGCAAGGAAGACATGATCCATGTGTAGTACCAAGAGCAGCGCCAGTAGTAGATTCACTAGTAGCCCTAACCATAGCAGATCATGCACTTATCACAGGTGTAATTAAGCCCAGTTTATAAAAAATGTCAGACATCAACAATCTTAGAAATAAAATGGATGCAGTAACGTTAGAAATGATCCATCTACTAAAAACTAGAATAAATATTGCAAAAGAAATTGGAGAAGTTAAAAAAAATATTGGAAAAGGAATTGCAGATGAAGAACGTGAAGATAATCTACGTGGAAAAATCATGCAAGTATCTAAAGAAATTGGATTAGATAAAACATTAGCATCAAAATTTTTAAATTTTTTATTAAATGAATCAATAAAAGTACAATCTGAAAACAAACAAACACATATTTCAATTTTCTTAAAAGCAAAAGCACTTGAACAAACAGGGAAAAAAATAATACATATGGAAGTAGGAGAACCAGACTTTTTACCACCAGTAATTGTAAAAAATGCATTATCAGAAGTTTTTGAAAAAGGATTCATAAAATATGGTCAAGTAAAAGGAATGCCAGTTTTCAGAGATGCACTTACAAAATATGTTTCAAAAAAATTTAATACCAAAATTACAGAAAAAAATATTATAGTTAGTCCAGGTGCAAGATTTTCAATTTTTTCAGCAATCACTACATTACTAAATCCAGGAGATGAAATGATTGTAATTGAGCCAGCATGGCCGGCATACAAAGATTGTGCATTAAATGCAGGAATTAAAGTTAGAACAATAAATACAACTCTAGAAGAAAATTGGGAACCGTCAGTTGAACAAATTAAAAATACAATTAACTCAAACACAAAAATGATTGTTCTTAATTATCCAAATAATCCAACTGGTAAAATTTTACCAGAAAAAATACAAGACAGTATAATAGAATTAGTAAAGGAGAATAATCTCTATGTATTGAGTGATGAGGTTTATTCACAATATGCAAAAACAAATTGGAAAAGCATTCTAAGTTATAATTATGAAAAAAGCATCGTTGTACAATCATTTTCAAAATCACATGCAATGACAGGATTTAGAATAGGTTATGGAATAGCATCTAAACAAATTATAGAAAAAATGGCAGAGTTAGAATCACTGTGTCTAACAAATGTTTCAGAACCAATCCAATATGTTGCAATGAAAGCATTAGAAGCAGATACATCTGACAACTCCAACATGATTCAAAATAGATTAGACATGTTGGCAGTGAAAACAAAAGAAATGGGGTTAAAATTCATGATTCCAGATGGTGCAATGTATATTTTTGCAAAAGTAGATCAAGAAGGATTTGATGGAGTAAAATTTGCCAATAGTTCACTAGATAAGGGATTAGCAGTAGCACCAGGAGAGGGGTTTGGAAATTACAAGAATTTTATCAGAATATCTGCATGTCAAGACGAAAAAACACTAATGGAAGGAATGCATATACTAGGTAACATCATGAGTGAAAAACAGTGAAACAACTTACAGTTATAGGCGCAGGAGGTCAAATGGGACAATGGTTTACAAAATATTTTTCAAGTTCAGAATATCAAGTAACAGGATATGATTCAGAAAGTAAAAATTTTGGAAAAAACGTCATAGTATCAGAATCACTAGTAGGCGCAATTTTAAAAGCAGATTATGTTGTTTTGTGTACACCAACAAGAAGAACTCCAGAAATAATTAGACTAATTGCAAAAGAAATGAAAAGAGGAACATATCTTATTGAAATCTCATCAGAAAAATCTAAAGTTGTGACATCACTATCAAAAATGCCAGATAAGATTAATCCAATTTGTATTCATCCAATGTTTGGACCAGGAATAAAAACAATCAAAGGCCAAAACATTATATCAGTTCCAATTAAAGATGCTAAAAAAGAGTTAACAGTTGCAAAAGAATTATTCGATGGAGCAAATTTTGTTACAATTGATGCAATTGAACATGATAAGAAAATTGCAGTTATCTTAGGATTAACACATTTAATGAATCTAGTTTTTGCAAACATAATATCAAAAGATGAAAAAATGTTACTAACAGAAAAAATGTCAGGTACAACATTTAGAGTACAAAAAATATTAGCAGAAAGCATAATGACAGAGACTCCAGAATTAATTGAAACAATAATTGCAAATCCAGAAATCAGAAGAGTTGCAGAAGATCTTTGGAAAGACATAGGCAGATTACTAACATCAGTTCAAGAATCAAAAACAGAAGAAGTAATTGAATATATCAAAAAGTGTCAAGAAAGACTTTCTAAACATTCAGATCTTGATGAGTCATATAAAAAACTCTCAAAAATGGTAAAATCTGTTGAAAAATAAATAGAATGCGTTCAACAAAAATAGTTACATCTTTTATTAAAAATAATAATAAATTATTAATTCTAAAAAGGAGTGATAAAGTAAGATCCATGAGAGGATTATGGTCTGGTATTAGTGGAATTATTGAAAAAGATGAAGTCCCGTTAGAAAGAGCAAAAATTGAAATTTATGAAGAAGTAGGATTAGTAGAGAATAATATCAGACTTGTTAAATTCATAGAAAAAATGCAAATTAATTCACCACAATATGAAAATCATAAATGGACAGTATTTCCATTTTTGTTTGAAACAGACAAGTCATCGATTAAGCTCAATTGGGAAAATTCTGATTTTAAATGGATAGATATAGATAAATTAAAAAATTATGAAACTGTACCTAGCCTTCAAAAAGTATTATTCAATTTACTGTAAATTTTCGTTTTCTTTATCATATTTTTTTTGTTGTGGAAGCATCATGTAAACACATGCACCTCCACACATAGTGCATGGGACATTATTTCCAGAATGTTGTCCAGTTCTACTATGAATTTTAGATGCTTCTTCAGGATCAATAGATAAGGCAAGTTGTTTTTCCCAATCTAATGTACGTCTAGCTTCAGTCATTGCCATATCCCATTTAATGGCCTTATCACGAATTTTGACAAGATCACCTGCATGGGCTGCAATTCGATAAGCAATCAATCCAGCTTTAACTTCTTCAGCATTGGGTAATGCTAAATGTTCAGATGGAGTTAGATAACATAAAAGATCAACACCTTCGCTTGCAGAAATTGCAGCACCAATGGCACTTGCAATATGATCATGTCCAGATGCAACATCAGTAACTAATGGACCAAGGACATAGTAAGGAACATCACCTATAAGAGATTTAGCCAATCTAACGTTTGCGGCAACTTCATTTAATGGAACGTGTCCAGGACCTTCAACCATAACTTGAATGTCTTGTTTATGAGCACGTTTAGTTAATCTAGAAATATTGATCATTTCCTGTACTTGTAATTCATCATGTGAATCTAAAATCGAGCCAGGTCTTAATGCATCACCAAGGCTAAAAGTAACATCATATTTTTTGGCGATTTCCATCATATAATCATAATGAGTGATGTATGGATTTTCTTTGTCATGTTTTAACATCCAAGCAGCAGTGATTGTACCACCTTTGCTCACAACACCACCATATCGTTGAACTTTGAGAATTCTTTTTGCAATATCTTTGGTGATTCCACAATGAACAGTAGTATAGTCAACCCCATCTTTAGCATTATTTTCAAATGCTTTGATGTAATCATCTTCAGTTAAATTTAAAGGATTTTTATGAACTTCAATACCATAATTGTATGCTTCATAAATTGGAACGGTTCCAAAAGTAATTGGGGCAACTTCCATAAGAGAGCGTCTAATTACTTTTACATCGCCACCATCACTAAGATCCATCATAGTATCAGCATGATATTTTATTGCAACTTTAGCTTTTTCAATTTCTTCATCTAAATTCACATTCAAAGTTGAAGTTCCGATATTAACATTAACTTTAGTTTTGAGACCTTTTCCAATTCCCACATTATGGATTTTTTGAGGCCGAACATTATTACTTGGAATAATTATGGAACCACGTGCAATTTTTGGAATTAACCAATCAAGTGAAACATCTTCATCTTTTGCAACTTGCTTCATTTCATCAGTAGCAATACCACGTCGAGCGGAGGTCATCTGAGTAGTCATAGATCAATGTAGTTTTTACCTGATTTAAACAATCGTGAAATTAATTTAAAATTTGAAGCAGGAAAAAATTAGCACTATATTAATAAAATAATAAAATGTTATATTTTTAAAAAATAAATATAATTATGAAAACAATTAGAGAGTGTATTCATTGCGGTAAGGAATTTTACAGTATGAAAGATAATTTTTGCTCAAATGATTGTGTAACCCAAGCCTCAACTTAGTATTATTAAATTAAATTGAATTTTTTTTCTAAAAGGGATTTTTCAGACTGTATTTTAGAAATTCGTTGTAAAATAGGCTCAACAAGACGTTCAGAATCAGAAAAATTTTGTCTAATCTCAAAAACTCGTTGAATTAATTCAAGTTCTGCAGAAATTAAGGATCTATAATTATTAAATTGTAAATTTTCAGATTTATGATCATCATTTGTAAATGATTCCATTATCTAGGAGGACTCCAACTTTCTTCCACACTATTATCAATATTTTCAGAAACAAAAATTTTTTTTCCACATTTAAAACACTGCCAAAGAAATTTCCCATCTTTTTTTTCCTGATATTGCATAGGAAGTAAACAACTCGTACATTGTAATTGATCAGGAATGGAATCATCAACCATAGGAATTTTACTCATATAAGGAAAAAACCATTCAGGTATAAAATAGATAGTCTAAGTTTAGATTAAACATTTATCATTAATGGAAAAATAGATTAGTGTTAAAAATTAGTAAACTATGTGAATTTATTATCAATTGGTGGTTCGGATCCGTCATCAGGAGCAGGAATTCAAAGCGATATCAAAACATTTTCAGCACTTGATGCTTATGGTCTTACAATAATTACATCTGTTACAGGACAAAATACTTCAAATTTTGGAATGGTCGAACCAGTATCAAAAAATATTTTAAAAAATCAATTAGAATCAGTAATTTCAGATTTTAAAATAGATGGAATAAAAATTGGAATGGTATACAATTCAGAAATAATCAAGATAGTGTATAAATATCTAAAAAAATTAAAAATACCAATCATAGTAGATCCAGTAATCAAATCAACCACAGGAGGAATGCTCATAAAAAAATCAGCTATTAGTGACTTTAAAAAATTCATAATACCTCTTGCGACAATTATTACTCCAAACAAATTTGAGGCTGAAATTTTAACAAAAACTAAAATTAATTCAAAAAATACGCCTGAAAAAATTGCAAAAATGATACAAAAAATGGGAGCAAAGAATGTAGTAATCACAGGAGTAGAAATTAAAAATAAACAAGTATCAGATTTTGTGTTAGAAAAAAATAAAAAATATTACATCATAGATGAAAAAATTTCAAAAATAAATCGTGGAAGTGGGGGCATTCATTCAGCAGCAGTACTGTATGCAATTGTAAAAAATAAAAATATTGAAGAATCATTAAAATTTGCTAAGAAGACTACATTAAATTCAATTAAAAATTCGAAAAAAGTAGGAAAAGGAATTGTAATTACAAATGTGGGAAGACACGATGAAATAAAAATAAAATTATCAAATGCAATAAATGAATTTATTAAAATAAAAAATATTTATGAAAATATTCCAGAATGTCAGACAAATTTTGTTTATTCAAAAGAAAAACCAAAATCAATTAAAGAAATACTTGGAATCTCTGGAAGAATAGTTAAAGCGGGGAAAGAAGTCATCATTGCAGGAAATTTATCATATGGAGGTTCAAAACATGTTGCAACTGCATTGTTAACAGTAAACAAAAAATATTCAAAGATTAAATCTGCAATTAATTTAAAATATAAGAAAGAAACCATATCTAAAATAAGAAAAGTAAAATTAACTACATATGATTATGATAGAGCACAAGAGCCACAAAATGTAAAAAATAAAGGTTCAACAATAGAGTGGGGCATTAAAAATGCAATTAAGAATTCAAGAAAACCACCAGACATAATTTATCATAAAGGAGATTTTGGAAAAGAGCCAATGATCATAGTATTTGCTGAAACTCCAGACATACTAATGAAAAAAATTATAAAAATTATTTAAAACAAAAAGACAAATTTATCCTTGAACATAAATACTCAAAATTGAAATAATGTTTGTGAAAGCAGTAATTCTTGCTGGAGGACTAGGAACAAGGCTAAGACCATTAACCATTAACAAGCCTAAACCCATGCTACCTATAGGAGAAAGACCAATTTTAGAGCACCTAATAGATTGGACAAAAAAAGGAGGAGTCAAATCAATAGTTCTATGTGTAAGTTATCTTAGAAAATCAATTCAAGATTACTTTGAAGATGGAAATAAATTTGGAGTTAAAATTGAATATGCAATTTCAAAAAAACCATTAGCTACTGCAGGACAGCTCAAAACAGCAGAAGAATTCATCGAGGGTGATTTTGTTTGCATGTACGGAGATTCAATTTTTAATTTTAGTCTAAGAAATATGATAAAAGAACATTCAACAAAAAAGGCATTTGTCACAATGGGTCTAAATGAATATAAAACAAATTTACCATATGGAGTAATTGAAACTTCTAAAAATGGCAGAGTAATAAATTGGAATGAAAAACCAGAAATAAAAGCAAATGTAAACATGGGTTGTTATGTTATGAATCCAAAAGTTTTCAATTTAATTCCAAAAAATAAACCATATGGAATGGATGATTTAATTAAAAAAGCAATGAAGAAAAAAGAGATAGTAAATAGTTTCATAACAAAAAATGGATTCACGGATATCGGAAACAAAGAATCATACAAACAAGCATGTGAAGAATATAAGAAGAAACAGGGGAGAATTTAGAAATGGATGAACCAATCATAAGAGAATTAGAAGAAAATGATTTCAAAAAGGGATTTCTAAATGTGTTAGACACATTAAGGGAAACTAGCAATATTACTGAAGATAAGGCATTGGAGATTTTTAAAAATATTAAATCAAATCCAAAACACATCATAGTTGTTGCAGAAATAAATGAAAAAATTGTAGGATCTACAACACTTCTAATTGAGCCTAAATTTATTCATCAAGGAGGAATTGTAGGGCACATAGAAGACGTAGTAGTAAGCAAAGAGTTTCAAGGGAAAAAAATAGGTAAGAAAATTATCAAATATGTTTTAGAACTTGCAAAAAATCATGGATGTTATAAAACAATTTTAGATTGCTCAGATGATGTCAAAGCATTTTATGAAGAAATAGGATTCAAATATCATTCAAACGAATTAAGATTTAATCATATCTAGAAAAATTGTTTTTTTGGACGTTTTTTTCGTTTTAGAATCAAAGATACACCAACACCCATCACAGGTGCAGATAATATTATGAATAATAATGGCAGATATTTCACAGAATCTGTAACATAACTATCTCTAATTGAATCTATCATTGAATATGAAACAACATTACCTGCCAGTAAAATTATTCCTCCAATAATTATCAAAGAACCAATTTGTTTGGAACCATAATTTCGAGACATGATAAAAGCAACTGCTGCTAAAATTCCAGCAGGAGCAACACCAATAGAAACAAATTGAATTAGTTTTGGATCAGGTGAAAAACCTTGTGCAACTACAGCATCTTCAGGGATAGTATTCATAAAATTATAAACGGAAATCATCTCACCAGCAAACATTGCAAAAAGACCCACACTAGTAATTGCAAGCCATTTCTCAATTGCCATATTGTTAGCTAATTCTAGTTGATAAATAAACTATTCAAAAAATCAAATAATGCCAACAAGATTAGCTAATTCTTTTCTACATGCAGCTCCAAGTTTTTCAGCAGCTTCCTCAGGAGAAACATCATTCAAGAAAATACCATATCCACGTTCTAATCCGGACCAAGGTTTAGTAATTGGGTAAACTTCAATATGCCAGTGAATTTGTCGAGTATTTTTCTTTTCAGGGGAAAGATGAAAAACCAAATTATATGCAACATTTTTTACGGCATTAGATAATCCACCCAACGTTGATCGTAAAATTAGAGACAAGTCATTAATTTCTTTTTGACTGATTTTTGAGAAACTAGTAATGTGTTTTTTTGGAGAAATCCAAAACTCATAAGGATATGAAGGAGCCCAAGGGGAAAAAGCAATGAACCCATCAGTTTGAAGAATTTGTCTAGGTCCACCAAGTTCTTCATTTATGGTTTGACACATATGACAAACACCTTTTTCATTCAAAATTTTATGAACGGCTTCACACTCAGCCTCAATAATTGGAGGTATTGTAGAAAAAGTGAGAATATTCAGATGGGGGTGAGGATTAGTATTTCCAGCAAGATCACCATAATCACCATAAATTGAAACATACGTTACACCTTTTTGGGTATAGAGCCATCTCAATCTATCTTGAACTACAACTAAAACATTAGACCATTGTTCTGGATCAATTGTTGCAAACGTATCTTTGGGATTTGGAGATGCAACGATAACATAATGGTATCCATATGCAGGTTCACTGTAAAAGGGTTTATCACTATAAGAATTTTCAGTTTCAATTGAAACGATAGGATTTTTACTTTCAAAAACACGAATGGACCAACCTTCAACATAATCATCTTCACTATCTTGAAGACGTTGTAACATACCCTCCTTCTCAACAAGAGACAAAACAGAAGGGTTTGTCATGGATTCATTACCGGGAGCAAAAGGAGATTTCTTAGGATCAACAACCTTATCATCTTTTTTAGAGACAATCATAAAACGCTCAGAAACATAATCTTTACGCATACTTCCCATAATTGTAATTGAAAGTAATTGTATGTTAAAACGTTTTCTGAAATTAATCCCAAAAATAAAATAAATAATTAAACAATAAAAGGTAGAAAAAATTATTATTATTTTAAACTAATCTTAAAAATAAAAATTCAAGAAAAAATATTAAAAAAATGATCGCACGTATCATTGCAAGATTTAAAACAGAGATCAAAAATTTGAATAAACAGGGTTTTAGATGGATAATTCTAATGTACATATGATTTATGTTCTTTTAGATGGAATAGGAGATTTACCACATCCTGATTTAAATGGAAAAACACCATTAGAAGCTGCAAAAACACCAATATTAGACAAAATTGCAAGTAATGGAGTAATCGGAGAAGTTATTTCAGTTGGAAAAGGAATAGCCCCAGAATCAGATATCGCAGTTTTCAATATGTTAGGTTACAAATTTGAGCATGCAGACTATGCAGGTAGAGGGGTCATAGAAGCAATAGGAGTTGGAATTGATTTTAAAGATGGAGATTTAGCATTAAGAGGTAATTTTTCAACATTAAATGAAGAAGAAGTAATAATAGATAGAAGAGCAGGTAGACAAATTGAAAAAGAAGATGCAGATGGAATTGCAAAAGAATTAGAAGAAAAAATAAAATTCTCAGATCCAGATACAAAAATAGTGGTCGCACCAACAATAGGGCATAGAGTAACAGTTAGAATCAGAACACCATCTCAAAAACTATCATCAAGAATAACAAATACAGATCCAGCATATAGTAACATTGGAGGAATGGGAATAGCAAAAGCTGTTAGCGATTTTTTAAAAATTGAAAAATGTTTACCGTTAGATGATACAGAGAATTCTAAATTTACAGCAAATTTAGTAAATGAATTTTCAGAACAAGCAATAAAAATCATGAAGAAAAGTGAGATAAATAAAAAACGTCAAGAACAAAATAAAAAACAACTCAGCTGTATTTTACTAAGAGATGCAGGTAACAAATATCCAGACGTATCACCAATTAATGAAAAACATAAAATGAAATTTTCATGCATAGTAGATATGCCAGTTGAACTTGGAATTTCAGAAGTTCTCAAGATGAAAGCATTTGAAGCAGGAGGTTTAACAGATTATGAAGAAAAAGCAAAAGTTGCAGCAAAGGCAATGGAAACACAAAATGCAATATACATTCACCTTAAAGGACCAGATGAATTTGGTCATGATGGAGATGCCATAGGTAAAATGAAAAACATAGAAGAGATTGATCAACGATTTTTTAAAACACTTGTGGAAAATATTGATTTAAGTAAAGTTGTAATAATTATTTCAGCAGATCATTCAACACCATGTATTAACAAAGGACATAGTGATGATCCAGTACCAATGGTAGTTTCAGCTGATTTTATTAAAAATGATGGCACAACAAGAATGACTGAAGAGCAAGCAAAAAAAGGTAGTATAGGATTACTTCAAGGTGCAGAAGTAATTACAAAATCTTTAGAATTAATTAGATCTCAAATATAATCAAATCATTTACTTGTTGCATTTCAATAGATTTTTTCCTTATTCTCTCTACATCTATTGAGTGATACATGGATGG
>Ga0209501_10002963_pt1 | contig 17409 bp, 20 predicted proteins | sample ArcticOcean_MG_C_4_FD_187434 | JGI IMG/M metagenome (GOLD analysis project Ga0209501, IMG submission 187434) | Marine microbial communities from western Arctic Ocean - ArcticOcean_MG_CB4_134 (SPAdes) (version 2) | ecosystem: Environmental > Aquatic > Marine > Oceanic | place: Arctic Ocean...
CGAAGATCAGGCAGAGCCAGCTGTTGCAGCCTCACCTGAAACTCCAACCGAAGATCAGGCAGAGCCAGCTGTTGCAGCCTCACCTGAAACTCCAACCGAAGATCAGGCAGAAAAAAAAGAGGAAGGTAGTTAGCATTCTGTCGTGTTAACTGGCACTGCAAAAGGAACAACAATATGGTTGGATTGAACAAAATGACGGTGATTGGCAATCTTGGGACAGATCCTGAGATGCGCTATACGCCAAACGGCAATCCAGTAACATCCTTTCGCATTGCTACCACCAGAACGTATACTGGAGCCAATGGGGAAAAACAGCAATCCACGGAATGGTTTACGGTCGTTGCCTGGAACCAGCTTGCTGAGCTATGCAATCAGTACCTTAGCAAGGGCCGTCGTGCTTACGTGGATGGAAGACTCCAAAGCCATTCCTGGGACGCCCCAGACGGCCAGACACGTTTCCGCAATGAGATTATTGCCGACCGTGTATTATTCTTGGATAGGCAAGGCACGAGTCCGTCATCCTCTACGGAGGAACAACCAGACGAATCGCTTGGAACGTCTTCAATAGAGGCTGAAGACTTACCATTTTAAAACATCCAAATAAATATATCCCTCGCAGATTAATTATAGGAGCAACACAAACCCATGGTTAGTAGGTTTACACCAGGAAACAACACTCGAAGACGCGGAAAGCCCAGATTTTTCACTAGGCGCAGGGTTTGCGCATTCTGTGTAGAACACGTATCAGATATAGACTATAAAGACGTGTCCAGAATTCGTAGATACCTCTCTGAGAGGGCTCGCATGGAACCACGACGAAAGACAGGCAATTGTGCCAAGCATCAACGTGCGCTCACCTTAGCAATCAAGAGGGCAAGGCATCTAGCACTGCTCCCATTTATTCAAGGACAAATTCGAACAGAGAGGGAGGCCTACGCCTAGAGCGTACCCCATCTCCGCCAGAAACAATAGGCATTACACCTACACTACCTAGTAAATCTACTGTAGATATAAGGCAACCGACATGGTAAGACAGAGAGATCGTATAATAGCCCGCCCGAGCCTGAAACGGCAGCAATCCAAGCTGCAAAGAGAGCGAAGCAAGCAGCGTGCGTTCATTGTAGCTGCTATTATGGCCGTTCTCTTCATTCTGGGCATTCCCGCTTACGGCTACTGGACAAACTTCGTTGCACCTCCAAAAAGCGTGATCCTCCAAATTGACGACACCAAATACACACTGGGGTTCGTAACAGATTATATGAAGGGACTCAAAGCATTATACGGACAGGTTGATCTGAACGTTGAGCCTTTCATACTCATGCAGCAGTTGCAGCAAGACGAGTTTATTAAAAGCGGAGCAGTTGCTGAAGGAATCACCTTAGAACCCGGTGAGCTCGAAGAAGTCATAAGAGAGAGAATCATAGGCAGCTCACCAGAATTGACTGATGTCCCACAAGACCAAGTAGACAGGGAATTCAATGAGGCCTACATACAATTCCTCGACACCTCCAACCTGTCAGAACATCAGCATCGTAGCTCAACTGAGGCTTTTCTCCTTAAGGAGAAACTCAAGGATCTCCTAGGCAAAGATATTCCCACTATTGCAAAGCAGGCCAATTTATCCTGGATAGTTGTTGACTCAAAGCAATCTGAAGGACAAGAAGCCGCCTTTGCAGCTCAAAATACTGTCCTTGAGATATCTGAGAGGCTAAGCCAAGGAGAGAATTTCGCAACTCTGGCTGAAGCGTTCTCTGATGACCGCGACACGGCAGTTAACGGAGGAATGTACGGCTGGGTCGCAGAGGGTGCATTCGGCACTCTTGACGAAACAATATTCGCCATGGAACCAGGTGAAACAAGTGATGGAGTGAATACTGGTGACTTCACATATTTCTTCAAGGTAGCTGAGTTCGATGACGCAAGAACCGTGGAAACAAAGATGATTGGATTTCTTAAAGAAGCGGCCATTCAGGAATGGCTCGCCAACGAGAAAGGGAATCATCGCGTAACCTCATGCTTCGGTAGCGGGTCTGTCGGAGGCGCTTGCGATTGGCAATATGATTGGTTGGTCAAGCAAATGCGTGAAGCAGCCATAGAATAGAGGCGTTTATGAACCCCAAAGATTTGTCCATAAACGTAGGCCTATTAGGCCTGGGCGTGGTTGGGGGCGGTGTGGTTAAGGCACTGACCCAAAAGAACACCTTTATTGCCAACCAGGCAGGATGCTCAATTCATATTTCCCGAATCTTGGTCAAGGAACTGGATAAACCCAGAACCGTAGATGTATCCAGTAGCGTCATTACCACCGACCCTTCTCAGATCCTGGATGACCCACAAGTGCACATTATTGTCGAGGTTATGGGAGGGGAATTCCCCGCATTTGACTACATTCGCAAGGCCCTACAGAACGGGAAATCCGTAGTCACAGCCAATAAAGAAGTGATGGCCAAACACGGCCCGGAACTACTAGAACTCGCACACAAAAATGGAGTACGGATTCTCTTCGAGGCCAGTGTTGGCGGAGGGATACCAATACTCGGTCCATTGACCAAAGACTTACGATGCAACGAAATACAAGCCATACGAGCCATAATCAACGGCACCACTAACTACATACTAACCAAAATGACGTACGAGAATATGGAGTTTGACCAGGCTCTTAAAGAAGCCCAGGAACTTGGATACGCCGAAGCAGATCCAACCAACGATGTGGAAGGGATCGATGCTGGCTACAAGCTGGCCATCCTGGCATCGCTTGCCTTTCAGACCAAAGTGGCTGCCCAAGATGTTTATTGTGAAGGCATTTCCCGTCTTACGGCAGGGGATTTCCGCTACGCCAATGAACTTGGATATGTTATAAAACTGATGGCCATAGCCAGAAATTATGGAGCGCAACTTGAGGCACGAGTACACCCCGTTCTTATCCCTCATGATGCGCCATTGGCAAAGGTTAATGGTGTTCTAAATGCTGTAGAGGTGGAAGGAGACCTTGTAGGCAAGGTGCTTTTTCACGGTAGCGGTGCAGGCTCAATGCCAACCACCAGTGCCATCATGGGAGACATACTGGAAGTCGCAGGGAACATATCCAGAGGACTTTCCACAAGTGGATTCATACCAATGGACAAAGTAATGACAGTTCGTTCTATATCTGATCTTATAACACGCTATTACATCCGTGTAACTGTATCAGACAGCGCTGGAGTCTTGGCTAAAATGGCCACTGTACTTGGCAATCTCAATATAAGCATCGCCTCAGTGATGCAGCAAGAGGCAGACGCCAGCGATCAGACGGCTGAGTTGGTCATAACCACGCATCCTTCACGGGAAAAAGACATACAACAGGCACTAAAGGAATTGGAAAACCTCGATGTTGTGAGAGAGATCGGCAATATTTTGAGGGTTGAGGAGTAGCCTCACCCCAAGAAAGTGTAGATATGAGCGACGGAATCATTAAAAGATACAAAGATTTCCTGACAATCACCCCGAATACACCCATGATATCCATGGGCGAGGGGAGCACTCCACTGGTTAAATCACGTTTCATAGGAAATGAACTCGGATGTGGCGAGCTCTATTTCAAGCTGGAGGGATGCAACCCATCAGGGTCTTTCAAGGATCGTGGCATGGTAATGGCAGTGGCAAAAGCACTAGAAAGTGGTAGCACCGCTATAATGTGTGCTTCAACAGGGAACACAAGTGCCTCGGCCGCGGCATACGGAGCATACTGTGGTCTGACCACAATAGTCCTTGTGCCCAAGGGAGATGTAGCCGCAGGGAAAATGGCCCAAGCCATTGCCTTCAATCCAAAGATACTGGTTATCGACGGCTCCTTCGATCAAGCTCTAGACATGGTGCGTACATTCACACAGAAATACCCAGTCACCCTGGTGAACTCCATTAACCCTCACCGGATTGAAGGCCAGAAAACCGCAGCATTTGAAGTCGTAGATGATCTTGGAGATGCACCTGACTATCTCTTCATACCAGTGGGCAACGCCGGTAACATAACCGCCTATTGGAAGGGGTTCTGCGAATATAATGACGAAGGCAAATCTACAAAAAAGCCGCATATGATGGGATTCCAAGCCGAGGGATCAGCCCCGATTGTTAAAGGAGAAGTGGTAACAGAGCCGATCACGGTGGCCTCGGCAATAAAGATTGGCAACCCAGCTAGTTGGGATAAGGCTCTAATCGCACGTGACCAATCCAATGGAATCATAGATTCCGTATCAGACGATGAAATACTAGCGGCTTACAAACTACTGGCTCAAAAAGAGGGTATATTTGGCGAGCCAGCATCTGCAGCATCAGTCGCGGGAGTAATCAAGTTGTCCAAACAGGGAATGGACTTCAGCGACAAGCAAATAGTATGCGTGATTACCGGCACTGGTCTAAAGGACCCTGACCTCGCTTCTCAGCAAGCCAATACGCCACTAATGGAGCTACCATTAGACCTAGTAGCAATGAAAAGCGTCCTTGAAAAGGTTCTACAAGTATAATTTAATCTGTAGCGAATGATATGACAGAGAAGGATCATCCCTGCTCCTAACAAGTAGTTCTGTTGCCTCAGATATGTCATACTAATACTCGAAGCCAAGGAACTACAATCTATAATTAGGAATCAAAGTCCGCCCTTAGCATCTAACACCATACTCATTATTAGTTCATGCTATACTCAAAAATAAAATCACTGTACAAGTTATGTGCAACAGGAACGTACTTTGGATGTTCCTAAGATACTACATGACCCTTTTAGGAGTTGGATTTGCCTTATTCCTTTAGCATAGAGAGCTTCGACAGCATTGAGACCGAATGGGAACAACTTCTCTCGAATAGTGTATCCAACAATATATTCCTGACACCGTACTGGCAAAAGACCTGGTGGAATATCATGAGCACAGCTGGGCAAGAGCTCAAAATCGTTAAGTTCATGAATGGGGACACTACAATAGGGATAGCCCCAATGGTCAAAACCGACGGACTGGTTACTTTCCTTGGTGGAACAGACCTGTGGGATATCCACGATTTCATAGTGACGAAAGGCCACGAAGATGGATTTTTCCAAGCCTTTCTGGACTACTTAGAAACCGAAGAATGGTCAGAATTGCGGCTGGAATCCCTACTAGAAGGATCACCAACCCTTAGCCATCTACCAGGTCTAGCACGGAGCAAGGGCTACAGGGTGGAACAGAACGAGGAAGACAACCTCATGGGACTCACCCTTCCTGATACCTGGGAAGAATACCTCTCCGGACTTACAAAAAAAGACCGCCACGAGTTACGCCGTAAGTTGCGCCGCCTTGAGGAATCAGTCAACTTCAACATTCAGCATGTGACAGATGTCCAAGGTGTATCAGAGTCCATAGAAGAGTTCCTACAACTTATGGGACTGAGCAGAGAAGAAAAATCCGAGTTCCTGACAAAGGAAAGAGAGGTTTTCTTCCGTGCTATGTCTTTGGAAATGGCCCAGCGTGGACTCCTACAGCTCTTCTTCCTGGAAGTAGAGGGGGTCAGGACAGCCGCTACAGTGTGTTTCGATTACAATAATGTACTGTCCCTGTACAATAGCGGTCATAATACGGATTATGCAGCACTTGGTACTGGATTTCTGCTCAAGGCGCTATGCCTAAAGAGTGCCATAGGTGAAGGGAAAGACTACTTTGATCTGCTCCGCGGCACTGAACCTTACAAACAGCACCTTGGAGCGAACAAGCAGGGACTTTTTTGCCTTTCAATTCTCCGTTAATCTGTCGTAAAGCAACTCCAAATGATTGCCTCAGAACAAAACAATCGGTGCGACACTCCACCATATTGTGATTCTATAGAGAGAATCGCCATAATAAGTGTACACGGATGTCCTGCGGCCCAACTGGGAAGCAAGGACACCGGAGGTATGAACGTATACATTCGCAAGGTTGCACAAGAACTCAGCAATCGGGGAATATACGTTGATATTTTCACCAGACACCATGATCCAGCAGACACACAGATAGAACAGGTGGCAGAAAGAGCCAGGGTCATACACATAAGAGCTGGTGACTTCTCAGATGACAAGTCCAGACTCCCATCTCACCTTCCAGAATTTACGTGCAATCTCCTCGAGTACACAAGGCAAAACAACATATCATATGACATCATTCACTCACACTATTGGTTATCCGGACGTGTCGGAACAATTGTGGCACGTCATTGGGATATTCCTCACGTGACAAGCTTCCACACACTGTCGGAGATCAAACGTCAGGCCAGAGTTGGTGAAAGAGAGCCCGCGGAGCGAACAACAGGAGAGTCAAAGGTAATCCAATTTGCAGACTCCATAGTGGTCTTCAGCCAACACGAAAAAAACGCCTTAATACAACTCTATGATGCTAACAAGGACAAAATAGAGATAATCCCATGCGGTGTTGATGTTGACCTATTTCAACCACTTAATCAGGAAATATCCAGAAGAAAACTTGGTATTACGGATTCCAAAGTAGTGCTGTACGTTGGCAGGCTTGAACCACTCAAGGGTGTGGACATTATGCTGAAAGCACTGGCACTGCTGGAGAATGGAAACCAAGTTAAAACCATCATAGTTGGTGGAGACTTGCAGGAAGACGCTGAAATGAACCGCCTGAAATCCTTAAGCCAAAATTTGGGAATATCAGAGCAAGTCAGCTTCCTTGGCAGTCTGGATCAGCAGGAGCTGCCCACTTACTATAGCGCAGCCGATATATGTGTCGTACCATCCTACTACGAAAGCTTTGGTCTGGTGGCTCTGGAATCCATGGCCTGCGGAACCCCAGTAATCGCCTCACGTGTCGGTGGGCTGCCGACAATAGTGAAGGACAGCCTCAACGGCTACCTGATACCGTGGCGTTGTCCCGAGCCCTTTACCGATAGCCTGGAAATTCTGCTAGGCAGCCAGTCGATCAGGAATGCCATGAGTGAAGCTTCCAGAAAAACGGCAATGTCTATGAGCTGGCCTCTTATTGTGGACAACCTCGTAGAATCCTACCAGACCCTGCTTGCCACATCCCAAGCCACAACCATTTAAGTAGTGCAACCCAATAGCACTCAATCATTTCTAAGGAACATTCAGTGCTGGATCTGCACAACCACATCCTACCAGGCATAGACGACGGTCCCTCAACCATGGAAGAGTCCGTTGAAATGGCTATGATGGCCTACGCGGACGGCACACGAACCATTGTGGCAAGTCCCCACAACCGTGATGTAAATGAGCGCTCGTCTATATCCTTTGCAATGTCTCTAGTAGAGCAGCTTAACCAGGAAATACAGGCCAAATCTGTACCAATAAATATCCTGATGGGAATGGAGAATCACCTGGAGATGGATACGGTAGACCAGGTAGAAAAAGGCCTCGCCTTACCCATTTCTGGGACTCGCTACATTCTCATTGAGTTGCCATTTGAGTTCTACCCATTCTACACGGAAGATGTACTATCCAAATTACAGGTCAATGGATTTAAACCAATACTGGTGCACCCTGAGAGAAACCAGTCAATTCAGGACAACACTCAAATACTTGCCAATCTTGTGCAAAAAGGCGTCCTTGCCCAGGTAACCGCTGGAAGTATCTCAGGCCTTTTAGGCAAAGCAAACCAAAAAACTGCACACGAGCTTCTTGAGCAGAATCTGATCCACATCATCGCATCTGACGGCCACACCTCACGCGGAATAAGGACTCCCCTACTCTCACCTGGGGTCGCCTCAGTTGCTAGAGTTGTTGGAGATGAGGCTGCTCGAAGAATGGTTGAGGACATACCACAGGCAGTACTTCATGACAAAGCTCCAAATCTGAATTGGCTCTACACTCCCCAAAAGCGAAAACTGTGAAACCTTCGCCGATGAACCCTCAGGCAAAGCAGAGGAACCTAACCAACCTTAGGCACAGCGTAGGTACTGGTTCTATGCGCTTGAATACGATGTAGAGCAGACATACAGCTGATATACCGATGAGTGCCCCACCAACCACATCCAAGGGATAGAATACCCCTGAGTACACCCTTGAGAAGCCGTATACAAAGGAACCTATGTACATTAGAGTGCCTATGCGTCTGTTAGCCATCCACACACCCGTAGCCATCGCTACCGTTATCGCAATCGGATTGGCAGGGAATGAAGAGTCTGTTGGAGGATAAAACAACAGATTCACGTCTATAGAATCAAAAGGACGATGGCGAAAGTAGAATACGTTGGAGATTTTAACCATAATGTTGGCCATCCCAACACTTGCTCCTCCCAGCATCACTCCCCTCTGATGCCGTTCCCGCATAGCCTGGTCCGCCCAGCCAAACCAGAGTCCGAGCAAGACAACGGAGAATATAATCGGAATCAGGTAGTCACTCACAATCCACTGGATAACCCTATCGAAGATTAGAGATGTGCCAACCCAGTCATTTATCCAGAGGAATATTTCCGTGTCAATCTGCGATACAGTTTCCATGCAATTCCTAAATTATGTGATAAAGCCTGCCAAAAAGTAGTTTCTTTAAGAGATGGAAGGCCATCAGTTGTGTCACCTGACGTTGCTCTCCTGAAATTGGTTAGCGAGGTAACCACAAAGGTAAATAACAGAGCCAAAAATCCGCCAAGGACGAAATAAGCAAACTGGGAGGCACCGGCGATGCCTCCATCCGTATCTGGAAGGTTTCTGCCACCGTTCCAGAAGAACCACGTCAAAGAGCCAAGTATCATCACCATGCCAAACGCGGTAGAAAATCGTCTATTCTCAATGAAGAGCAGGCCGTTAAGCCCACCAAAAGAGGCCGCCACCTGCACCACCCCACAACACACCAAAACCACTAGAATCAAATACTCCTGCTCCATGGTCATTCTTTAAGTCTCAAGTCGCAAAGAGCACCGAATTGCCACTCACTCATTGCCGTCATTACCACTGGGCAATAAATTGTCCTTGTCACCACTCTAGAGCGAATCTTTTGCAGCAACGATCGGAGCGACGGTACCCCAGTGCAAATATTGAGGCACCCTACCACGAATGACATCGAAATAGAGATCCTGTAGTTTTTTGGTAATCGGGCCCATCTCACCATCGCCAACCAGAATGTTGTCGATAGAACCCACAGGTGTAAGATGAGCAGCTGTGCCAGTGAGAAAACACTCGTCAGCGTTGTATAGTTCGCTACGCCGCATGCTTCTCTCCACAGTTTCCACGCCCAGTTCATTCTTTGCGATCTGAATCACCGCGTCCCTGGTAATCCCAGCTAATATGTTATCTGAGACCGAAGGAGTTATCAGCTTACCGTTCATCACCATAAAGATATTCTCCCCTGCCCCCTCAGAGACATAGCCCTCATTGGTAAGGAGAATGGCTTCATCGAAGCCTGCCAAAGTTGCCTCTGTTTTAGCCAGGATACTGTTCACATATAACCCCCCTATTTTGTTCCTTGGGGGGATCATGGTGTCCTCCATACGTCGCCAGCTAGAAGTGCAGCAACGGATAGCTGTATCCAAGTCCAGGTAAGCACCAAGCGGAATTGGGAATATCACCAGCGCATCAGTAAGGTCCTGGAGCTTGAGTACGGCCACTCGCTCTTCGCCTTTAAAGGCCAAGGGGCGTATATAAATATCCTGCCGGTATCCTGATAGTTTCACCAGTTCAAGAGTAATTTCACTCAATTCTTCTGCAGTATGAGGAACCTTGATTCGCATTACCTTACAGCCCTGTAAAAACCGCTGATAATGCTCTTTGAGCCGAAAAATGTACAGCTTTTCCTGTTCCGAGTTCCAATTTCCCCTGATACCTTCGAAGACGGATGTGCCGTAGTGAAGTGCATGAGTCATCACGCCTACCTTTGCCTCAGACAATGGCAGGAATTCACCGTTTAAGAAGGCATATGACATACACAGGCTCCTTTTCACTAAAACTGAAAGTAATTATATACACGCGTAGATATCAAATCAATATTGACACGATATTATGCCCATAGGATCAAACTCTGAATTCTCGTTACGGCTGAGACAAATTCATGATACATCCAATGAAAGTAGGAGCCCCGTTAATCTCCTGCGAATTGACACACCTCTTTCATGTATGACATCCCATATTCCGCTCTCCAGACGCAATATACCCATTATTATGTGAATGAAAACACAATCATTCAACCTGTCTAGAGTTTATAATTAGCATAAATGGATATTCTGATATGGGACTTGATTAAATAAATGCAAGTTGGCAGAGATGTAATAACGAAGATCACCCACGGGCAAATCTCGCATATTCAAAGGCCGTCATCCAGGTTATTGGCTATGCAAAACGAGAAAGACCAAAGGGAAGCAGTGACGACTCTTCTCCCCTGACTATATAATCCGTAATCCGTTTCCCTGTAGCCGCACTAAGTAGAATACCGCTTCTGTAGTGCCCCACTGCCATCAGAACTCCATCCAATCCATCTATTGGGCCCAGAATTGGAATATCGTCCGGTGAAGATGGACGCAGTCCGCCCCAAACCCTGTACAGCTCCGCACCGGCCACCGCTGGCACAAGATCAATGGCATTGGATAATATTTCGGATATGCCTTTAATTGTGGTTCTATCGTTAAACCCCACGTCCTCGTTGGTTGTTCCTATGACGATGGAGCCGTCAGCTTTTGGTAGAAGATATGATATTCTATGCCACACAATGGTTGAGATAGGCGATGGTAGAATCCTAACCGCCACAATTTGCCCCTTCACTGGGTGTACCGGAATGTCTATGCCAAGCCATTCACTGTACTGGCCCGTCCAGGCACCCGATGCAATCACAACCCAATCTGCCTCCAAATCGCCTGAAGCCAGTCGTACACCGGAAATCCGTTGCTGTTGATATAAAAGGCTTTTGACTTCGGTGTCCTGAAGCAGCGTAGCACCTCGTCTGGCGGCACCCTGTGCAAACGCCCTGACAAGCCTTCGACTATTCAGGTGTCCCTCTTGAGGAGAGAATAAAGACCCCTTAATATTCTCCGCGAGTGCCGGTTCCATACTACGCGTTTCCTGTGCATTCAGCCATTTGACTCCCATATTAAGAGGCTCCTGCCATTTCAGACGAGCTTCGAGGTTCTTCTCATCATCCGAGGTCGTGGCAAGGTGCAGGATGCCGGAACAAAGGTGTTCCACATCTATTCCAGACTCACTTTGAAGCTGTGGCAGTATCTCGTTCAACAAAGCATGGCTTTCCAACGCCAATTTTAGAGGCTCGCCCTCTGTGAATCCCTCAGAGAGAGGGGCTATCATTCCAGCGGCAACGTGCGATGCTCCTCCACCCAGCTTTCCACGCTCTACCAGCGTAACCTTTACACCCGCACCCGCCAGGTGATAAGCGATGGAGCATCCGATTACTCCACCTCCAATGATAATTACATGCTTGTTAGATGCCACCTTGCTCCATTCACTGGTCTACCCACCACCGACAGGTCTAACTATTTCAACGTCATCACCATCATCAAGGACAATTTCTTGAAAAGATTCCCTGTCCACTACCTCTCCATTATGGGCCACAGCAATGAATTTAAGGTTTACACCGCTGGAATGAAGAAAGTCCACAAGCGGCGTCGGCCCCTCAAGTTCTCGATATCGGCCATTTATTGTCAATGTAATCATTCGCTTATCTTATAAAATTCCGTTGTTTTGTCAGAGTAGTAATAAGTTCCACATCAGTCAATATGACACAATTAATGAACGGGAATTTGTTCATGATTATAGATCAACCTCTTCCATGGTTTCCCATGCCGCCATCATTGATTGCTTAAGACCTCTGGCCGCTTTCTCAGGGTCAGAGGCGTTCAGAATGGCTGTGATTACTGCTATCCCACTGGCTCCAGCTTCTAAGACTGACGCCACATTGTATGAGTCTATACCCCCAATCGCCAGTACAGGAGTGTCCACAATGCTCGTCACGGCGGTTATACGGTCAAGCCCGCCTGTCTCAACACCAGGCTTGGAGGAAGTAGGGAATATGGTACCAAGAACAAGGTAGTCTGCATTCTCATTTGCAGCCACAGATGCCCCTTCGGAGTAGTGCACTGCCTTGCTCACCAATAGCCATGATGGGGTTATTCGTTTGGCATCATTTACGTCAATAGAACCCTCTGGTAGATGAATACCATCGGCCCCGGCAGCCAGTGCCACATCAAGGCGATCATTGATTACAAGGAGTGCCTTGCCGTCTGTGATGGCTCGCAGTTTAATGGCAAGTTGCAGAAGTTCACCCGCAGGCAAGTCTTTCTCTCGAAGCTGAACCATGTCAACTCCTCCAGCTACAGCCGCGGCGATTTTCTCCTCCAGCAGGTCGATACCGCACAACCTTCTATCAGTCACCAGGCAGAGACACGGAATTGGTAAAGAGTATCTTGATTGCATTCTATTTCAGCTTCGCCCTATCACTCCCTCAACAGGGCTACTTGCAGACGCATGGGTTTTCCTGCCAATGCGCCCTGCCTGAGAGGCTTTGAACCCGGCTTCCACCCCTTGCCTAAAAGCCTCGGCCATAAGGGCAGGATTGTCTGCCTGAGCGATGCCAGTATTCACCAGGACGGCATCTGCCCCCATCTCCATCGCCTGAGCCGCGTCAGATGGGACACCAAGCCCGGCATCCACCACCACGGGAACGGTGGCTTGCTCAATGATTATCCGTATCTCTTCAGCGGTGTGGATTCCCTGTCCTGAGCCAATTGCCGACCCCAAAGGCATGACTGTTGCACAGCCTATGTCTTGCAGCCTGCTGGCAAGAACAGGATCGGCATGAATGTAAGGTAGAACAATAAATCCGTCAGCAACAAGAGCTTTTGCAGCTTCCAGCGTGCCAATCGGATCCGGAAGAAGGTATTTGGAGTCCGGGATAACTTCCAACTTTATCCAATCTGAGAGTCCCATGGACCGAGCCAGCCGCGCAACCGTAAGAGCTTCCTCCGCTGTTCTACATCCGGCGGTATTTGGAAGGATATGGTATTTATTCCAATCTATGTAATCCAGAAGAGTCTTTTTATCAGGGTCGTCTAAATCAAGACGACGAAGAGCGACTGTTATCATCTCAGTGCCGGAGGCTTCAATCGCACTCACCATCTCTTCCATGGAGCGATACTTTCCAGTACCAAGAATAAGCCGGGACGTAAATTCCCTACCTGCGATGTTTAACGGTTTCATCACTCACACTCCTTAGCGCACAGTTCAAACTGGTGCCAATTTTCCATCGAAAGCCCGAGAGCTTTCGATACCATCCGTGGAATCATATGCAGGGTATTTATCATGCAAAAGCTCAGTCATGCTGTTTTGCTATCTAGCTTCGAGAGTTTCCCTCAGCACTCATAATACCATCACAGATATGATTATCCGATGACAAACGATGCTCTGTGATTTCCATAGCCAAAACCGTACCACAACTATCGGCATTGCAGAGGAGTGTGAACAAGTACGCGCTCCCTTCGCTGGCATTATCCAGTTCAGGTTACGACGGTCGCCCCAATGGGTGGGGGCCTCTCAGCCTGGAACTCCAAGCTCCCGCTGGACTTTCATGTAGAGTAAGGTAATCAGAGGCGCAAAGTCAATTAGCATCACTTCACGATAGCTTCTCACAAGCCATTTTATGAGGCTGTGTGACATTCAAATTATGCTCACCTCACAATTGACATACTTAGCAGCATAGCCTTACAGTGGAGCAACTGAGGTTGAAATACAGTGTCAACAGAGCTACAAAACAGCCCCGAAGACGAGGACGTGATTATAAATTACTGCCCAGTCTGCGGCCGCACAGAGCGACTCCTTTTCAAAGATGGAGAGCATTGGCAGACACCCTTCTTCTTTATGGATGTCTGGTGGGCCAGAGGCCAATGCCCTTCCTGTACAAAAAAACAGGCAACCGCATAGACCCTATTCCCGTCTAACCCCGCTCACAACCAATAGACTTCTACTAGTTCACGCATTGTTGCCTTGGGGTCTGTGTCAATTCTCGCTCTCCGTACAACAAATTCAAATGGGACTTATGCTTCCATTTTCCACCTGGAAGTTGCTGGCATTTGCGAGAAATGATTTCTCTATACGATCTGTATCAGTAGTGGAAACAATAGCCTGTTGGCCACGGGAAACGTACTCCAACAAACGACGACGACGAGATGCATCTAGCTCTGAAAGCACATCGTCCAGAAGCAATATTGGAGACTCTCCAGACTCTCGCTCCAGCAGAGTGCCTTCGGCCAGTTTTAGAGAGAGAGCCAGCGTTCTGGCCTGACCACGTGAGGCGTAGTTGGCCGCCTCCATCCCTCCAAGCATGAGCTTAATATCGTCTCTATGCGGTCCCCACTGGGATGTACCAAGCGCCACATCCCTTCCTCTGCCATCCTCCAATGTTCTCTCAAACGAACGCTGAATGTCTTCTTTTTCAACACCATCCAGAGGAAAGCTGGGGACATAGTCCATCGTCAATTCCTCCTGTGCTTCTGTAAGATCATTGTGCATATCACTAACCAGACGCCGAAGTTCTCGGACAACCTGGTGCCGTTTCAAAGTTATGTACGTCCCCTCTTGCACCAGCGCCTCATTCCAAAAGTCCAGTTCCTCTGGCTGGCCTCTGCGATCCCTGATGAGGCGCAGAAGATGGTTACGTTGATACACCACTTTCTGATATTTCTGAAGGGCGCGCAGATAGACTCTGTCCATCTGACATATGAGAATATCCAGATATCGACGCCGCGTTGCTGGAGAACCCATTACCAGCTGTATGTCTTCGGCATCAAAGAGAACTGCATTAACAGCTCCAACCAAATCTGAAGACGATACATGAATACCATCTATCCGGATATCCTTCCGAAGGTAAGGTTGTTCATTTTCACCATAGGAACCCTCCAATCGCATATCCACCATTATGCGTATGCTGGCCTGTTCTCTATGGACGACGCTAAGAACCTGTGCATGTCCATGGTCATCAGTAGATGTTCTTGAGATAACCTCTCTATCGCTGCTGGCCCTGTATGCCTTGGCAATAGACAACAAGTAGACCGCCTCAAGCAGGTTAGATTTCCCCTGAGCATTGCCTCCGGAGAAAATCAAAAGACCTTGAGGAATCTCCAGTTCCAGTTGATGATAATTTCGGAAGTTGATGAGGTTCAGATGAGAAACGTACACGGGCAACACTCTCGCGGTGACTAATCCAGGGTAGTTATAATTGACACTTAACGGCTTGAAAAGTGGAGCCAGCGAGGGGATTTGAACCCTTGACCTGCGGTTTACGAAACCGTTCCATTTTGTCCGCTGGCATCACTCAGGTACAGTTTAGCACGGAATACAAACCCACTCCCCGCCTAATGGTACGGCTTGTCAGTTCTTGTCCATCTAAGTAGATGTCCAATGAGATGTCCTGCACAGGAAAACTCAGTCCAGTTCATCCGTTTGTGCGAATACAGTATTCAGACAGTCCGACATTCCTCTCGGTACTTCTGACATTGGCTTTGCCATTAGCCCAGGTATGACATCACGAGAGTCCAATGAGTATTTCGCCATGCTCTTGGCCTGTATAAATACCATACCAACCACTCTTTCTACGGTGCTCCTGGAAGGCTCTCGCAGGCTATGCCATCTCTGTCACCGTCGAGTCGATGTAGATCAGTAGTTGGCCCTCCTGCTGCCTCATAAAAGGCTTGGGCTTCTTGCCAACTAGCAAAGTCACCGCAGTTGCGGTCTGGTCCGAATGGGTCGTAACGGAACCCAGTCTGAGGAGATAGAGTGGCACTCCCTAGTTGGTTAGATGCCGCTTGGTAGGTGTTGCCCGCACAAGTGTCTGGATGCCACAGACCACGATTCTCTTCCATGGCCTGCATCTGAGCCTCTTGGAATTCAAACTGGTACTTGTAAGGCAGGTCATAGGTGTACTCGTGGGCATATCCCTGAGCGACCATCTCCATGTTGTACAATCTGTCGTCGGTAAGCCACACGTAGCGGAGGAGACGACCGTATTTGCCCAATTCTCCCTGGGTCGGGTCGGCTTCAAGCCCCACGGTCTTTCCTGTCAGTAGCTCCTTTGCCTTAGCCGAAGCCTCCATTCCATAGCATTGGACAGGCTTTCCAGGGTCTACAGTCTCAGGTGTATCTAGCCCTATCAAGCGCAGGCGTACCTCTTGCCCACCAAGTAGGACATCTATCGTATCCCCATCTACGACCCTAGTTACAGTGGCGAGCTGAAGAGATCCAGCAATTGGCAAGGGATTCATGAATGTGACCACGGTCGGCGTAGGAAACGGCGTATGTGTAGGATATGGTGTTTGGGTAGGTGTTGGCTGACAGGCCCCCAAGCCAAACACGACAACAAGTAAGGTAAGGGTGAGAAATATTATTCGCCTCATGGTAAGCCTTCTCGTGACGCACACAGGCTCGTAACAATTGCCTCTATCACATTCGCATTCTACTACTTACGATAGGATAGGAACATCACAGTATGGCAGAACAGTCGAGTCAAGTTGCCATCCTAACTCTATGACCTACGGCATACCCCTGACGGGTTATGATGGGGAGGGTTCCATTGGGGCGACAAGATGAAGCTGAAGTCCATATCGGTACTGCTGCTACTGACAGCATTTATGATGATGCTGGTAGCTTGTGGTGAAGCCACTCCCACCCCTACATCTAATAATAGTTCATTCCAAACCTATTTATATAAAGGGTATGATTACTTTGGTCAGGGTGATTACGATAAAGCGATAGAACAATACGACGAGGCTATACGACTTGACCCAGAGAAGGCCGACACCTATATCAACAGGGGTGTTTCGTACTACAACCTAGGCCAGTACGATCTAGCCATACAGGACTACGACCAGGCTATACTACTTGACCTTCAGTATGCCGCCGGTGCCTATCGCAACAAGGGGCTTGCGTACGGCGAACTAGGCCAGTTCGAGAGGGCCATACAGAACTTCGACGGGGCTATACGACTTGACCCTCAGTATGCCGATGCCTACAACAGCAGGGGTAGTGTGTACGGTAATCGAGGCCAGAACGAGCGGGCCATACAGGACTACGATGAGGCCATACGGCTCAACCCACAGTATGCCTTGGCCTACAACAACAGGGGGCTTGCGTACGGCGAACTAGGTAAAAGTGTAGAGTCAAAGCGTGACATTCAGAAGGCTAAGGAACTTGGCTATGATGGGCGGTAGCTAGGGATTCACTGTGCCAGTTTTTGTACCAACGTGGAGAGTAGTGGGGATACAATTGGAGACTATACAGGCATGATTTACAATCCTTGGTAGATATGGAGAGCCTTACAGGAGCACCGTAGAAAGAGTGGTTGGTATGGTATTTATACAAGCCAAGAGCATGGCGAAATACTCATTGGACTCTCGTGATGTCATACCTGGGCTAATGGCAAAGCCAATGTCAGAAGTACCGAGAGGCATGTCGGACTGTCTGAATACTGT
>Ga0209501_10002966_pt1 | contig 17406 bp, 13 predicted proteins | sample ArcticOcean_MG_C_4_FD_187434 | JGI IMG/M metagenome (GOLD analysis project Ga0209501, IMG submission 187434) | Marine microbial communities from western Arctic Ocean - ArcticOcean_MG_CB4_134 (SPAdes) (version 2) | ecosystem: Environmental > Aquatic > Marine > Oceanic | place: Arctic Ocean...
ACTACTGCTGTCCAAGCTGCCTGGTGTGAACCTGATTGACATCGGCACCGACATTAAATTTGGTCGGCATTGCACACCGGCTACTATCGAGAAGATGGAGCCAGGTGCCTGGGAGGCCATGTCCAGCGGCTTCGTTGAAAAGGCCGTCGAAATGAGCGCCGACACTTACAGCACCCTCTACCACGGCTGCCAGCGCAACATGTGCCGCTACGAGGCGGACTATCCGGTGAAGGTAGAACACTACCTGACTCTGGTGGGTCGGGCTCTGGGCATCGAGCACGAGGACATCCACAAAAAGCACGTCCTATCCGGCGATGTTGACGCCATCATGGAAGAGACCAGCCCCTGTGCCATGGCCAACGGCATTTCTCCCGAGGAAGCTCGCCTCACTATTGAAAAGAATTACGCTAAGCGCTAAGCGCTAAGCTTGCCGTAAAACCAGACCCGCACCGAAAATAAACTTAGGAGCAGCAACCATGGATTTTGGATTATTTGATACCTGGAACGCCATATACGCCGGTGACAAAGTCCCTTGGGATCCCGATTATGCCGGCGGAGAAATGCTCGAGTCAGAGGCTTACGACAAGAACTTCGAGCTAGTTGATCTAGTGGAATCGGCTGGTTGGGACTATATTTGGCTCGGCGGAGGCCACTTTTCCACGCAAGCGAGTATGGACCCTCAGGTCTTAATGCTGTCGGCTGTCATCGCCGCTCGCACGAAAAATATCAAAATCGGATCGTCGATCCACCGCCCATTGATGAAGCTGGCTAAAGAGGAATTATCAGAGAGAGCGCTGCCTCATGAACGATACTCCTTCGATAATCTGATGCTGGACGATCCGTTCCAGACTGCGGAGCAGATATCCATCATCGACCAGGTCAGCAAGGGCCGATTCATCTACGGTGCGGGAGCGCGGTCTCGCGGCTCTGACGAACGCCGGGACTACTTCTATGAGTTCCTGGAGGTCATGAAACAGCTCTGGACAGAGGACCATTTCTCCGGCTTCGAGGGGAAGTACTACAACTACCCGCCATTCTACGAACCATACCTCTCCATCCCCAAGCCCTACCAGAAGCCTTATCCTCCCATGCTTATGCCCGTGGATAGTTCGGCAAGTTTCGTCCCTATGGGCACCATGGGTTACAAGATTGCCATCGGCGCCGGAAGCTCCACCCACAATCTCCGGGGGACTACCGTCCAACTAGAAGACGTCGAAAGCTACCGGAAGGCCTGGAAGGACGCTGGACATGAAGGCGAACCGACCACCGTGGTCCGCATACCCACTCTGTTGGCCGACACGAAAGAGGAAGCCGAACGCCTGAGTGACGAACTCATGGTCCTAGCCAGACGCTATTTTAGCGGACGAATCGGTATCGGAAGTACCGACGCTGGCTCCGCCAGTCCTGACACGACCGCGGAGGTGAACCTGTTTGGGACCGCGGAAGATGTTGTCGAAAAGATCGAAGTGCTCCGGGATCAATACAGCACCGATGAAATCATGTTCGAGGTCAACTGGACATCTTCAGTCCCCCGCGATGTTGTAACGAACACCGTACGGATCCTCAGTGACAAGGTTATACCGAAGTTCAAATAGCCCCAAAAGGCTTGTAACGAACCTCCATCCTCGGTAACAACTCTTAGTATTTAGAGATAATCACTTATAATACCGCCGGTTCCTTAGGGGGCCGGCGGTATTATTTGCATTGAGGGATAACTTTGTCTGCGAAGAGCTTCATGGACTCAACCACCTTGGAATGCTCCATAGTACCGAAAGAGAAAGACGCTCCCAAGTAACCGATGCAGTGGTCGACCGGAAAACTCGATATATTTTCTACGCATTGTTCCGGGGTTACGAAGTACAAATTGTTCACCAGTTCCGACTGATAGCTAGGCGGGTGTTCGGTGCGTACCGGCTTCCAATAGGCAAGATCAGCTCGGGAACAGAGAAGAAAGAATTGCGGGAGATCAGCAGCTTAAAGGTTGATTGCGAGCCAAGAAAGAGGAGTTGAATTCAAGGAATTTGGACAATCCGGTTAAATTTCCTCAATCTCAGACTGGTAGAAATAGTTGGGCCAGCGAAGGGGTCTTTTCTGGAAATTGACTTAGCCGATTCTTCGACAAGCTCAGGACGAACTGATTATTGTGGAATAAATTTCGTGAGGATCCAATATCTATCCAAAGAATGTTCTTGATTTAGATATTCACGGTGAGATCCGTCGAACCATGAATATCTAAATCAACAGTTATGAGGCGTTACTCTTCCCAGGGCATCTTTTCCGAGGTGTCTCTACGGTCATTTGACTCCTCCAGTCCGCCCCCAGAGAGTACCGGTTCCGGGCGTTCTGATGTGCTGATGCTGCCGTCGCTGAAGATGACTCCATCTTCACAGTAAGCCTCAATTCTTCCGCCTCCGAATTGTTGCTGGTAAAGGTTCGCGTACATACCGCCATTGGCCAGCAACTGGTCATGAGTCCCGTGTTCAACAATCCGACCTCGATCCACCACGTAAATCACATCGGCCGCAATAATGGTCGACAATCGGTGTGCGACGACCATGGTTGTTCGGTCGCGCATCAGAGGCTGCAACGCCGACTGAACGAACCGCTCACTGGATGTATCCAAGGCTGACGTTGCTTCGTCCAGTATCAGCACCCGTGGCTGGTGCAGTATTACCCTGGCAATGGACAACCGTTGCCTCTCACCACCAGAAAGACGGAACCCCCGCTCCCCAACCACCGTGTCGTAACCATCAGGCATCTCCATAATTCGGTCATGGATAAAGGCTGCTTTAGCCGCCTCAATCATCTCGTCCCTGCTGGCCTCGGGCCTTGCGTAGAGCAAGTTTCGCTCCATGGTGTCATGAAACAGGTAACTGTCTTGGGTGACGAAGCCGATGATTGCCGCCAGATCCTCTTGCCGTATATGCCGAACGTCGGTCCCGTCAATTGAAACCGAGCCTTCGGTGACGTCATAGAGGCGTGGCACCAAGTAGGCCAGCGTGGTCTTTCCCGCACCACTGGGGCCGACAAAAGCGGCCAACTGACCCGGAGGTATATCCAGGCTAACCCCATCCAAGGCCCACAAGCGTGAGTCATCTTCTAGCACTTCTGAAATCTCATCGCTAGTCTCACCGTAAGACCGAGCGTAATTTACCCGCACTGAATCGAATCTGATTTCGCCGGAGACCCGATCCATGTCCAACGGCTTTGCGTCAGGCGAATCAGTAATGTCTTGCTTGAGGTCAAGGTATCCGTAAATCCGTTCAAACAGGGCCATAGACGACTGCAGTTCAACCGAAACCTGAAGTAGTCGGCCAACGGGGAAATACAGCCGGCTCTGCAGCGTGGTGAACGCAATTATGGTTCCCGCACTGACTTCTGGTGCCCCGGTGCCGGAGATTAGGTACCCGGCCAGCAGATATATGAACGCCGGGGATATGGAAAGGAAGGTCATGACCACGGCGAAGAAGGAATGCCCGATCATCTCTTGGCGCACGGCCAGATCGGACAATTCCTGGTTGTGACGGTGGAAATTGGCCATCTCTTGGGTCTGACGGCCAAATAGTTTAGCCAGCATTATTCCCGAGACTGACAACGTCTCCTGGGTGATGGCAGTGACCTCTGCCATCGACCGCTGGGCCTCAGAGGTGACCGCCCGTCGCCGTTTACCGACGAACCTGGTAAGCCCAAAGAAGAAGGGAACAGTTGCCACGGCCACGATGGTCAGCTCCCATGACAGAATCAGCATCGCCACCAGGGTGCTAATAAATATGACTGTGTTGGCCACGGTGTCGGTAAGGGTGCTGGTCACAACAGATTGAATGCCACCCACGTCGTTGGACACCCGTGACTGTATCTCTCCAGTGCGGGTGCTGGTGAAGAAACCCAGAGACATGCCCTGAAGGTGGACGTAGACGGCATCCCGAAGATCACGCATCACGCTTTGGCCCACGGAGTTGGTCATGTAGGTCTGAATCACTCCCATCACACCGTTGAGAATGGCGATGGATGACATGACAGCAGCCAGTACCCAAAGAAGGTTCATGTTTGGGCTGCCAGTCGATGGGAAAAGGGCCGAGTCGAAGACCGTTCTTATCAGCAACGGGTTGATTACGCCGATGCTGGCGGTAATCAATATCAGGACAGTCACCGAGATTACCTGAAACCGGTAGGGCCTGAAGAGTAGAACCGTCCTGGGCACGATGGAATTGGACGGCCGGGGAAGCCCAATGGCCTCAGAATTCTTTACCGGCGGTTCCGGCACGGCGCGGTGCATCATGAGGTCCACCTGATATAAGAAGCGGCACAACTGCGCCGCATTAATTTATGGCTTGGCCCAGCTGGTTAGGCGCGGGCTAAGATTCTATCCAGTTTATCACTTGGATGCGGGGGCACCAAAATCCCCCGTAGGCCCCCTCTATAGAAGGGGGAGACTGTTTTTCGAGTGGGTCTGTCAATTCAAACTGGCCCTAAGACGACAAAGTCCCCATTTCGTAAAGGGGGGTTGGGGGATTTCCGTCCCGACTCTACCAGTCCCTAATTATTGGCAGTACCTCTTTGCCGAAGAGGCCGATGTTGGACATGGTAGCTTCATGGTCCATCTTGGATTCCTGGCCGTACATGATCAGGTGTTCCATGCCAAGACGACCATGCAGGTACTCCAGTTTTTCCAGCACGGTGTCCGGTGTGCCGCAGACAATGTGGTAGTTCTCTTTTAATTCCTCAAACGACTGTTGAGGAAGTGGCACCGCGTTCCGGCGTCCGGCAACCGCCGTAGCTGCAGTTGAGCGGTAGCCCACCGGGTTCATGTATTCTCTTGGCCCTTTGGTGGTTGCGCCCATGCGCCAGAGGAAATGTTTGGCTTGCTCGTCAGCTTTTTCCTGGGTGTCGGCCACGTAGCAGCAGAGCAGATAGCCGAAGTTATCTTTCGTCGTTTCGTTCCCCGCCGCTGTTGCCGCCGCCCGGTAAATGTCGAACAACTCCAGGGTAACGTCTAGAGCGGTCAGGAACGCGACGTAGGTGTATCCATGCCCACCGGCCCATTCGGCGGTCTCAGGGCTTGAAGTCCCCGGCACCCAGACGGGTGGGTGAGGTTTCTGAACCGGCACCATCCAGGGGTTAACCACTCGGTAGTTGTAGTGCTTGCCCTCCCATCGGAATGGGCCAGGAGTGGTCCAGGTCTTGATTAGCAGATCGTGGCATTCTTCGAACCGCTCTCGATTCTCGGTGGGGTTGATGTTGGTGGAGACCGTCTCCACGCCCGTGCCGCGCACCAAACCCGATATCACCCGACCACCAGAGATTACATCGATCATGGCAATCTCTTCGGCCAGACGGGTTGGATTCTCATGAATAGGCAGGATGTTACCCAGCAACAGGATCTTGGCCTGCTTGGTAATCCGAGCCAAAACCGCAGCCGTCAAATTACACGACGCATTCATACAAGACGGTGTAGTGTGATGCTCATTGACCATAATGCCGTCGTAGCCCAATTCGTCCGCATACTGGCACTCGTCAAAGTACCGCTTGAACAGGTCGGTGGCCGTATCGGGGTCGAAGTGGGTGTTAGGAAAAGTAAGCCGCAACGAAGGGTACTTTTCCGCCTCTTCCTCAGGGTACTCATGATAGGGAAATTCACTAAAATAATAGACCTTCATGGGTTATTCTCCTAGGTTTGGTTGGGTTAAGGGAGTACCTAATCATCGAGGGTCGTTATATCCCCAGGATCTAAGCCCAGCTCGTTGGCTTTTAGTAGGCGACGCATGATTTTGCCGGATCGGGTTTTGGGCAGCACCGGCATGAACTCTATTTCTGCGGGTACGGCGATGGGGCCAAGCTCTTGCCGAACGTGCAATTTCAAGGCCTCTACCATCTCCTCGGACGATTCATACCCCATGCGCAGGGTCACAAAGGCCTTGATGACCTCACCGCGCAGCTCGTCGGGTTTGCCGATGACCGCGGCTTCTGCGACTGCAGCATTGGAGACAAGTGCACTTTCAACTTCAGCAGAGCCAATTCTGTGTCCAGCCACGTTTAGAACATCGTCGGCCCGTCCCACCACCATGTAATAGCCCTCAGCGTCGCGCAGGGCAACGTCGCCCGTCAGGTAAACTCCAGGGATGGTGTTCCAGTCCTTCGCGTAGCGTTCTGGGTCGCCGTATACCGTCCGGTAGAAATGGGGAAATGGGTGTGTGATTACCAAGAAGCCACCCTTGTCTGGCTCAGTGATGGACACGCCTTCACGGTCGACGATATCCAGTGACGCTCCCGGCAGCGGACGGCCCACCCGGCCCGGCTTCACCGGCATGGTGGCAGATGTTCCCAGACAGGGGCCGCCAGTCTCGGTCTGCCACCAGTTGTCCACTATATGACCCCATTCGCCGTTGCCGCAGATGAACTCATAGGTCCACTTCAGGGCTTCTGGGTTGAGCGGTTCACCGGCGCAGGTCAGGAACCGCAGCGATTTCAGATTGTACTTCAGGGGGTATTCCTCTCCGTATCGCATGAGCATTCGGAGCAGTGTGGGGGCAGTGAAGATTACGTTCACGCCGTATTTTTCAATGGTGGAGTAGAAGACGCTCGGATCCGGATAGTCGATGGCTCCCTCTCGGAAGACCGTGGTGGCCCCGGAGACCAAGGGCGCATAAACGATATAACTGTGGCCAACGACCCAGCCAATATCTGAGGTGCACCAGAAAACGTCGTCGTCTTTAACGTCCCAGAAGGTCTTGAAATGGTAGTAGGTGCCCACCATGTAGCCGCCGTGGACGTGTTGCACACCCTTGGGAGTGCCAGTGGTGCCGCTAGTGTAGAGAATGTACAGCGTGTCCTCAGAGTCCATCTCTTCTGCGGGACAATCGATGCTGCTGTCAGCCATCAACTGTTCGAAATCGACATCTTTCCGGCTAGGGTTTTCCGGCGGACCCTTACGACTCCAGACAACAACCTTTTCCACCAGATCCATGTCCTTGACTGTCTCGTCGCAGATTCCTTTCAGGTCTACCTCTTTGCCGCGGCGGTAGCCAACGTCTGCGGTGATCACCACCTTGGCTTGGGCATCCTCTATGCGGCCTCGCAGTGATCCAACACTGAAGCCGGCGTAGACCACGCTGTGGACCGCGCCAATACGCGCGCAGGCCAGCATGGCGATGGCGCCTTCAGGAGACAGGGGCATGTAGATGACCACACGGTCGCCTTTCTTCACGCCCAGAGATTTCAGACCGTTGGCGAACCGGTTGACTGATTGGGCCAAGCGCCCGTAGGTGTAGACCCTTTCCGATCCGTCTTCACCTAAGAATATGAAAGCTGCCTTATTGTGGTTGCCGTTTATCAGGTGCCGGTCTAGAGCGTTGACCGTTATGTTGCACTTGGCACCCAAGAACCATTTAAATGTCGGGTAATCCCATTCGAAGACTTTGTCCCAGGGTTTGGACCATTCCAACTCCATGGCCACGTCTTCCCAGAATGCCTCCGGCGAGTTCACTGACCTCAGGTAGGCGGCGTCATGGTCTTGGAGGTAAGCCTGCTGTACCAGAGATTGCGGCGGCAAAATTTGACTGGTCTCCTGAAGCAGATGGTCAATCTGTCCTTGCTGTACCATGGTTAGCTCCTCAGCTCACAGCCTGCAGCCGTCAGCTCTTTTGACGCGCTCTGGGCGCAGATTCCCTTACATGCTACTTGAACTTGGGCATCACTTCTTCGGAGAACAATTTCCCAAAAGTGTTGGAGTATACGGTTACTTGAATTTCGGCATCACTTCTTCGGCGAAGAGTTTCATAGAACGCATGACTTTTTCGTGCTCCAGGTTGCCGTAGGAGAAATGGGCGGTGTAGTACTCGACATTGTGATTGTCGCGCAGGTTTTTAATTGCTTCGACAACTTTATCGGGGGTGCCGACTTTTGCCGTGCTTTTCAACCGAGACTCAAAAGTCGGTGGTTCTTCAGGCCTGGTCTTAATCCAATTCTCTATGTCGGCATAAATCTCGCTGCCACCGGTTAGGGTACGGCGGTAGCCGTTGAGGTCGGCCACCCAGTCCATCGCGGAGCGGGTGTCTTCTTCGGCCGTTTTCTGGTCTTCTCCCACGTAAGTCACCCGGAAGAACGGCATGTTGTCCCACTGGGGCTCTACACCCTTCTCCGCGCACCTGGCGGCATATAGCTCCCGTAGACCAAGTACATCTTCATCTGGGGTATTCGCGCTGGTCAACATCGGCAGGCCACGGGACACTGCGTCCTCAATGGTGCCGGGGGTTCTGGACACGGCAAAGTACAGCGGCGGATGGGGCTTCTGGATGGGGTTGGGCGCAATAGTCAGGTCATCTACCCGATAGTGCTCGCCGTGGTAGGTGAACCCGGGCGTGCTCCACAGGCCCAGGATGATGTCGACTATCTCGTTGAAGCGCTGAGTTCTGGTTGCGTAATCGACTTTGAAGTTGGCGTATTCATAAACTACCTGGCCGCGGCCGATGCCAAAGTCCAGGCGGCCGTTACTAAGCAGATCCAACATAGCCGTCTCTTCAGCCATGAAAACCGGGTCATGGAAGTTCAACACGCTCACGCCAGTGCCGATTCGTATCTTTTTGGTAACACCAGCCACGTAGGTGGCCAGCGGCAGGGCGGATGGCACGATGCCAAAGCGGGTGAAGTGGTGTTCTGCCAGCCAGACAGACTCGAATCCCAACTCCTCCGCGTACTGAATCTGTTCAATCATTTCATGGTAGAGCCGGCCCTGGTGGGATGGATCTTGCTGGGGCCAGGAAGGGAGTACAAACATACCGAATTTCATGGATCGTGGAGGCTCCGATGCGGCGGACAAAGAAGTCTGCCGGTATTGATTTTGAGTTGCCCTATTCTAACTGCCCCATAGTATCGCGGCAAGGCAGGTAAGGTGGGTTGTTGAGGCCCATCTAACCCGATGGGATTGACCGCCCACAATACATAATCTACAATTTGGGCCTCTGCTGATTGGTGCATTAAATGCCTACGAAAAGAAACCAAATTCTGAGGTCGGAATAGTCCGACCTAAGGAGTCGGAAGATCTATGGCAACTGAGCAATACACACGCAACGAATTACTGGTGGACGCCGCCTGGGTCGACGCCCACAAAGGCGACTCCAACGTGGTGATCGTCGACTGCGAAGTTGAAGCCGCCTTCGCTCGTGGTCACATTCCGGGTGCAGTCTTGGTGCCCGATAACTACGAGAAGAACCCGGACACCGGTCGACTACACCTGATGAACCCGGAGCAGTTCAAGGCAATGTGCGATGGCTTGGGCATTGGCGATGATTCTCTGGTCATTACCTATGACCATTCCCGGAGCCTGACCGCCGCCCGACTATGGTGGGCGCTGAACACTTACGGCCACTCCAACACCAAGATTCTGAACGGTGGCTGGCGGGCCTGGGTCGCCAATGGCGGGGCCGTGGACTTTGGCCGGGCACCCAAGCGCGACGTAACCTTCACCCCCAAACACGATGACTCCAAGCTGGCGACGGTCGAAGACCTTAAGCAGGCTTGCCAGGTTGGCGACTCGGTCATTTGGGACGTTCGCAGCGACGGCGAGTGGGACGGCAGCAACAGCCGTGGCAACAAGCGCGCCGGCCACGTTCCCGGAGCTGTGCATCTGGAATGGTTCAATCTACTGGACTCAGAGACCAACGAGTTTAAACCAGAAGCAGAGATCAAACGAATACTGACAGAGCACGGTATCACTCCGGACAAGAATGTTTACACTTATTGACAGGGCGGAATCAGAGCGGCGAACAGTTTGTTCGTCATGCAATTGGTCGGATACAACAACACCAAGAATTACGATGGGTCGATGGGAGAATGGGCCAACCTAGAGGACACACCCTTAGAGTGAGAAAGGCATCCAATCGGCGTCGGCAAAAAATTAACTAGAAAAAGAAAAAGGAAATCATGCCAGGATATTTCATGGGAATGGTCCACGGCGTCAATGACCCGGAAGCCTTTGGAGCCTAACAAGGCGTGGCAGAGCCCACCATTGAGCAGTACGGCGGGAAGATGGTCTTTTTTAGCCAACAGATTGAAGCCGGCGATGGCGATTGGTCACCATTGGGCATTGTTTTGTTTGAGTTCGAGAGCGCCGCTAAGGCCCGCAAGTGGTACAACTCCCCCAAGTACCAAGCGGTGATTGGTCAGCGCATTTCGTCCACGGACAGCAACACAGTTTTCATCGACGTTGACTAGTTGGTAGCCGGGGGGAACCCCCCAACTCCCTTTACGAAAGGGGGCTTTCTAGCATCAATTAAAAAGGGCGTTCCGGTGATTACTGAGACGCCCTTTTTTTATTGCTTCTGTCATATTGATTATGGCCAATGCTGGGTCTGGACCAGCATCCACTCGGGCCGCCCGGCGTTTTGATGCCCGCAGAGCCTGCAGATCGCCCAGAGCTTGGGCATTGGACAAGACACCAAAGCTGTAGGGCGTGCCTGCGATTGGTAGGGTTTGGGAGTGTTCCGCCGTAATCTGTAAGAACAGACCGGATGCGGGGCCGCCTTTATGTAGCTGGCCGGTTGAGTGCAGAAACCGGGGTCCGTAACCCATGGTGGTTGCGATGCCATATTTCTCTGTCACTCGGCGGCGCAGGTCATCCAACGCCTGTTCGACTTCCGGTGATTGCGTTACGTAGGCCATGATTGCCAGGTAGTAGCCCGGTCCAGCCATCGCCAGAAGTTGGCCAATAGAATCTGCTTCTTCCATGTCCGGTAGTTTTCCAGAAGTTTTATACTGGGCCAGCACACTTTCCGTCATGTCTTTCGCGGCCTGGACGTTGGGTTGGTCAAATGGGTTAATGCAGATGATGGACCCGGCAATTGCGGTTGCCATCTCCCAGTGGAAGAACTCCGCGCCAATGTGGTAGACATCCGCCAAACCCAGGCGGACCACCGGCTGCCCCGATGATTCGACTGCTTGCACTGCATCGTCAGTTGAGCCGTTATCGTCGCCATCCAATCTCAAGTAGACGAACATCCGGTCTTCGCCGTAGTATTTCGGACTCGTCTGCGGTTCTCCAGCCACAGGAACAAGGCCGATGCCGTCTTTGCCGGTGCTCTCGGCGATGAGTTGCTCCACCCACAATCCAAAGCTGCTGATTGCTGGAGATGTCACCACGGTAAGCTTATCCCGCCCTCTTTGTGAGAAGACTCCCATCACTGCCGCCAGCAAAACTCCTAGGTTTTCGCTGGCGGGTATCTCAGGCTTGGTCTGGTTCCGCATCCCATCAGCGCGGTCCAACAGTTTCAGGACGTCCAGGCCAATGATTGCCGCTGGGACTAGTCCGAAGAAGGACAGCACAGAATAGCGCCCACCCAAGTCAGTGGGATTCAAGAAAACGCGTCGGAACCCCTGCTCCGAACCCAACCTCGCCAGCGAACTTTCAGGACCGGTCACGGCGATGAAATGCTGGCCTGCAGCATCAAGACCAACAGCCTGTTCCACCAGGTCTCTGAAATAGGCGCAGAACATGTTCGGTTCGGTAGTTGAACCAGACTTGGAAGAGACAAGAAAGATGGTCTGGGCCGGGTCGATGGCGTCGGTCACGGACTGGACCCAGCCTGGAACGGTGGAGTCGAGTACTATCAGTTCGGGATAACCGGGGGCGCTGCCAAAGGTCTGGCGCAGTACCTCGGGTCCCAAGCTGCTGCCGCCCATACCCAGCAGGACAAAGTGTTTGAAGCCGACGTCGCGAACTTCTGCGGCAAAACTGGCTAGATCTGACGCCTGCTGCCGCATGAGATCTGTGACAGTCAGCCAACCCAGCCGGTCAGCAATCTCTGTGGGGTCGGGCTTCCAAACGGTATGGTCGCCGCTCCAGATCCGAGTGACGACTTGGTTCTGCTCGAGATAAGCCAAGGCCGACGCGATTTCTGAGTTATGCAGCATGCAACTCCTCCTGCGTGGGGATTGGTTAGCCCGAAAGCGCATTTCTTTTGATGCCTGCTACCCCGCCCCGTTCTGGTCAGAAAAGGAAGTTGAGCGGCCCCGCAATAAACCGCCAGACAAACTCCCACTTGCCAACGGGGAAGGCGTCTGGCTCTGTGAAAAACCACATCAGGGTGAAGAAAAGCCAAATACCAGACCCAGGAAAGCCCAGGCAGCCACAACTTTTTATTATTCCAGAACTGCATCTGAGATCAGTCTTTGAGAATCTGTCGGGCGATGGTCTGCCGTTGTATCTCTGATGTGCCTTCATATATGGTCAGAGCGCGGACCTCACGGTACAGGCGTTCCACTCGGTTGCCCCGTTCCAGCCCAGCGCCACCGTGTATCTGCACGGCCTCGTGGATGATGCGAGTGGCTGCCTCAGTGCCAAACAACTTGGCAAACGACGCTTCCTTGATGACCGACTCTTGGCCCGAGTCCTTCAGCCAGGCTGCCCGTTGGGCCAGCAGACGCGCCGCATCCAGCGACACTGCCATGTCGGCCAACTTGAACTGGGTAGCTTGAAAATCGGAGAGGTTCTGGCCAAACATCTGGCGGTTCTTGGCATATTCGATGGACGCTTCGTAAGCCGCTTGGGCCATGCCGATGGCCGCCGCCGCGACGGTGGTGCGAAAGGTATCTAGGGTGCCCATGGCCAGTCGCAGACCACGCCCCCGCTCTCCGAGCAGGTTTGCTTGGGGAACATGGCAGTCAACCCACTTGGGCTCTCCGATTGGATGGGCCGCCATCAGGTCCATACGCTTGGAATCGTCAAAGCCTGGAGTGCCCGCCTCAACCACAAACACGGAGATACCCCGGCTGCCCTGTCCGGGCTCAGTCTGGGCAAATACTGTGTAGGTGCTGGCATCGCCAGCTTGGCTGATGAACTTTTTCTGACCGTTCAAGACCCAATCGTCGCCGTCCAATTTGGCCTCGGTCTTCATACTGATGACATCGGAGCCGGCGTGGGGTTCGGTCAGAGCAAAGGCGGCGATGCTCTCGCCTCTGGCAATGGGTGGCAGGTATTTAGCCTTCTGTTCGTCGGTGCCGCCCAGGGTTATGGGGTAGCTGCCCAGACCTTGCATAATGAAGTTGGTGTCCGCCTGGCAGGACACCCTGGCCAATTCTTCGCGGATGATGCACAGATCCATGACCCGCACACCAACTCCGCCGTACTCCTCGGGCACGCAGTATTTGAGCAGGCCCTCGTTCGCCAAGATGGCCATCAGCCCGGCATGGACTGTCGGCGATTCATCTGCTTCTTCAGCAATGGGGGCAATCTTCTCTTCAGCAATCTGCCGCACCCATTGCTGCAGCTCAACCTGTTTCGGCGTAAATGCGAAGTCCATGTTTTCTCCGGTCTCTATCACGTTTGGACGGACGTTTGGCCGATAATAGCAGGTTTAAGCCAAGCGTCAAAGAACCATACGAGGGGACGGGTCGGTCTCGGTGGAATAATAGAATTTCAGCATTGTCCTAGGCTCCTCAGCTTGGGGTCACCGCACATCATTCCCTACCTCTCCTCCCTCACTTTATGTCGCACCAGACACAAGAGCTAGCCAAACGTCGGCCCACAGGTCGTTATCAATGATTGGTTGCTACAGGTCCAGCCTCCGGACCAATTCTTCTGCGGTGACCAAAGCCCCGGTCAGTCCCTTGGCATCCTGGTCAGCCAGGTATTTGGCGGCCTTAACCATGTCGTTCGGGGTCGCCCAGGTGGAGACATCGGCGTCCGGACGCTGGGCCAAAAAGCCCTCGGTGATCACCGGACGCAGCGGTCGCAGCACGTTGACGGCAATGTTGTGCGGGCCTAGCTCCATGGCCAGCCCCCAACTGAGGCGCTCCAGACCGACCTTGGCCGCGCCGTAGTTCTGCCCGATCAGCGCAATTTCTTCGCTATCGGCCGAGAGTGTCGAAGAAAATATGTTGTTGGCAGCATGGGACGATATGTTGATGATGCTACCTCCACCTTGCTCGACCATTATTGGCACCACTGCTTTGCAGGCAATGAATGGCGCGCGCAGGTCAATGGACATGACCAAATCCCACTCTTTGACACTCATTTCCAAGAAGGGCGTGTAACTGCCGATAGCAGCATTGTTGATCAGGATATCCACTCCCCCATACTCGTCCAACGTGCGGTCCACCAGATGGCGAATGCTGTCCTCTTCTCGCACGTTGGTTGCCACCGCCAACGCTTTGCCGCCGGCGTCTTCAATCTCGCCCACGGTGGAGTGGATGGTGCCGGGCAACATGGGCCTCGACTCCTCGGAACGGGCGGCCACGACGACCATCGCCCCTTCTGCAGCCAAACCCATGGCCATGGCTTTGCCGATGCCGCGGCTGGCGCCGGTTACTATTGCGATCTTGCCGTCTAGGTTCATTGGAACGTCTCTCCGTACAATCCACGCCGTTATTACCCGGACGACGCAACTAGCTAGCAATTTACGGCTCTAAGGTTTGTTGGTCAAGTTGTGGCTTTATCGGGGCAATGATTCTAACGCTAGCCGCACGAGAATATGTCAGTTTTTACTCATGGTTCTTCCTAACTAGTAGCTCAACAGCGTTGACACTCTCAAAAAGCTCCAACTAGTCTAATAGATATTCTCTTAACTTCTATATTTTCCATAAAGAATACGAATTCCATCCAAATCTGAGGAGCTATAGGGGGTTTAGCGATGGATCAGTGGAGAATCTAGCTGGGCAGGTTGGGCGCGTTAGGGGCGCTGATCTGCGGAATTATCGGTCTGATTATGGGCATTGATGGTGACACCTGGAAACTCGGGGTTTCCGGTTGGTTCACCGGTGGCACTGTCGCCGGTCTGGTCGCGGTGCTCATGTATCTAGACGACGCTGCTGCCGCCCGTAGCAAGTAATTCCTAGCATCTGGCCAAGCCGCTCTGCCGGAGGAAACCAGTTCCTCTGGTATTTTCACCATGCCCAAAATTCCATCCGCCTGGGCATCATTTCTAGTCTGCCATCTTGACAAATAATCCCTCAAAGCCAATCATCTTGGTACCTGCGTGACATGTTGCAGGTATCGGAAGTCACATTGCGTGGCCGATATTATTTAGGAGCTAACGATGACGACATTGGTTTTGGGCGGCACCGGGTTTATTGGAAAGAGGGCAATTCCCAGGCTGATCCAGCGTGGCGAGAAAGTAGTCGTGATGGACATCAACCCCGGAGCGGCGGACTTCAGCGAGTTTGGTGACCAAGTGGAGGTTATGCGCGGCGACATCATGCAATTCCAAGATGTGGTCACCGCGATCCTGCACGCCAAGCCGGACCGAATCATGAACTTGGCCTACCTGCTGGGCAGCGGAGATGACACCCCGCATTTCACCATGAAGCTAAACATCTTGGGCATGGATAACAGTTTTGAAGCGGCCCGTATCTGCGGCGTGAACAGGGTTACTTACGCCAGTTCCATTGCCGTTAGCGGCCCGCAGTCCAACTTCGGGGATGTAGCCATTGACGAAGATGCACCAATGCATGGCAGCAACCAATACGCCATGCACAAGCGGTTCAACGAGTTCCAGGCCCAGCAGTTCAACCACGTCTACGGGATGTCCATTACCGGCATTCGCCCTGCCAACGTGACTGGACCCGACAAAGTTCGCGGCTCGACAGACCACGTGCAGGTTGTAACCCTGCCGGCGTCAGGCCAGGTTGCGAACTTCCCAAAGGCTGGGTTGATGCGCTGTCCGGTACACGTGGATGACATTGCCGAGGCGTTTGTCCGGGTGACCATGGTCGACAAGAGCTCCCACCCGATTTATAACTCGGGCGGCTACCCCATCAGCTTGGGTGACCTGGCGTTAATCGTGAAAAAATACCTACCCGAAGCAGAAATAAACTTCGCCAGCCCAGACGGCAAGGACGAGTCAGGCAACTACCTGGTGAACAATGACCGTCTACTGGGCGAGTTCGAGCTTGAATATCCGCCCATCGAGCAGCGAGTGCTACAGATCATCAACGACGTACGCCGCGACGAAGGGCTACCGCTCGTAGGCTAACGGCGGTCAGCGGTCAGTTATTAGGGAAACGAAAAAGAGTCCTTCTCCGGAAGGACTCTTTTAATGCTGAAAGCTGACTGCTAGATTAATCGGGCAACCTGGTTGATTGCCAGGCGACCATCTGCCAAGCACCGTTGCGTTTGGCGTAGACGTCTATGAATCTTAGTTCAAATTTGTTGTTGCCAACGTGGAACTTGCCGTGGCCGGTTACCACCGCAGTGTCACCCAGATTTTGAACTTCCCGGGCGCTGAGTTCCAGGGAATTGTAAATGGACTTCCCCGACTTAACGGCGTCAATGAATGACGCTTTGGTGTCCAGTCTGGCAGTTGTGTGGGTGTAGACCAGATCGTCGGCAATAATCTCTTCCAATGTTTGTGCATCACTTTTGAGCATCGCCTCGATGCGTCGGTCCTGTAATGCTAGTATCTCGTCCAATTTTGTTCTCCTTCAGTTTGGGGCGCTAGTCTCATCAAATCTTCTTAGAATATTAGCGCTCTTGCAGTACCGTGCCAGACAATTCGGCAATCTTGTTTACCTTTACCAGCACCGCCACACCAAGGCGGTCTGGGTCACGATCCAACTCGGCTTGGACAGTGCGCGCCATGACTTCGTCCCGGATGGCCCCAGACTCATGGACCTCAGCGGTGCCGTAAAAACGCCACCGAACCTTATCGTCCATGTTGTTGTACAGAACCACCACCTTGGGGTTCTCTGCTACATTTTCCAGGGCCGAGCGTTTCGCCCGCTCCCAGTAAGCCAGGGTCTCCGAGTCAAAGACCATGACACTCCCCTTGAGGCTGAGTTGTGGCTGACCGTCTTTGTCAGATGTCCCCACAGTGCAGGACCAACCATCAGCATGGCTCCGGTCCACCAACTCTTTCATCTCGCCGTTCATATCAATCATATTGAATCATCTCCACGATTAGTTGGTCAACTTCCTGTTCAATGTCAGTCATTCCAGCCCCTTTAGCTTCATTGGCATCCAAGCTGTACCCCAGCCAATCCACATGTAGGTTTAGCCGATCCAGACTTCGCCCCACCATACTCCGAACTTCGAAGGCCCAGTTGCACTGGTAGTTCCAGCCTGCCTACCAGCCTCTTCAGTCAGACATAAAATCTGGAGATGCCGGTATTATGACACGATTGATTAAGGGGTGTTGGCACTTTCTTCTTTCCCTGGTTGGAGGACCTCTCTCCAAAGTTTAGGGCATGTGACGGATGAAATACACAGGTTATTTCGCGACTGATTCTTGTTGGGTTGCTGTTAATGTTGCAGAGTCAAAAAAAGGCCTCGGCTTCCATTTCTGGAAGCCGAGGCCTTTTTTAGTTGCAATTGGTAGCGGGGGTTGGACTCGAACCAACGACCTTCGGGTTATGAGCCCGACGAGCTGCCACTGCTCCACCCCGCGTCGTAGGTGTTTGGGCGTAAAGCCCATGTTGGTT
>Ga0209501_10002976_pt1 | contig 17352 bp, 19 predicted proteins | sample ArcticOcean_MG_C_4_FD_187434 | JGI IMG/M metagenome (GOLD analysis project Ga0209501, IMG submission 187434) | Marine microbial communities from western Arctic Ocean - ArcticOcean_MG_CB4_134 (SPAdes) (version 2) | ecosystem: Environmental > Aquatic > Marine > Oceanic | place: Arctic Ocean...
ACCTAATTTTTCAGCTTCTTCAATAGTTCCATCAGTTGAATTTCCATCAACAACAATCCATTCATCTGCCCAATCAAGATTTACTTGTGGGAGAATTTTTTTTATACCAATAATTTCATCTTTTGTGGGTATTATTACCGAGGTTGTCATATTATGTTCTAAAAATGAGTACTTTTATTTCTTAAGTATCTATAATATGATTTAAAATTTATTCAAAGAAATTGGTAAGTATGTTTATTTATGAAATATGAAAAAAATATCTGTAGTTTGAAAAAAATTTATCAAATAGAACCTGTAATGGATGATTCTGAAAAAAAGGAATTATTATCAGTGATTGATTCAGGATGGTTTACAGAAGCAAAAAAAACAAAACAATTTGAAAAAATGTTTTCAAAGTTTACAGGTAGTAGATACGCATGTGCAGTAACTAGTGGAACTGCAGGTTTGTACTTAGCACTTAATGCAATGGGTATAAAATCTAAAGATGAAGTCATAGTACCAGATTTGACATTCATAGCATCACCAAATTCTATCTATGCAAATCACGCAAGACCAGTTTTAGTAGATATTGAAAGTCAATCATTGAATGTGGATCTTGACATAATTGAAAAAAAAATTACAAAGAACACAAAGGCAATAATGACTGTTAATTTTAATGGAAGAACCACAGACATGAAGAGATTAAAAGAGATATCTAAGAAACATGATCTACAATTAATCGAGGATGCAGCACATTCACTTGGAAGCTATTATAATAAAAAACATCAAGGAACTATTGGAAATATTTCAGTTTTTTCATTTAGTACTCCAAAAATTATTACAACGGGACAGGGTGGTATGATAATTACAAATGATAAAAAATTGTATGAAAGATGTATGGAGTTAAAAGATTTTGGACGTAAAATAGATGCAAAGAAAAAAATGTTATCTGCATTTAATCATGAAACAATAGGTTATAATTTCAAATTTACAGAATTTCAATCAGCGATTGGAATTAGTCAAATGAAAAAACTTCCAGACAGAATTAAAATAAAAAAACGCATTTACAAGATGTATAAAGAATTTTTATCTGATTCAAAAGAAATAGATTTCATTGAAACGGATCTTAAAAACATTACACCCTGGATGAATGACATATTATTAAAAAATAGAAAAATAACAAAAGAATTGATTGATTTTCTAGAAAGAAAACAAGTTCAAACTAGAATCTTTTATCCACCTATTCATAAATTAGAACCATACTTACGAAGTGATAAACAATTTAAGGTAAGTACAAATATTTCTGAGCGTGGATTGTGGTTACCATCTTCTGTGAACTTGGAAGATAAACACATAGAATACATTTGTTCAAATATAAAAAAATTTTTTAATTGATTCCAAGTAATTATGTGGAATCTTTTTAATACTTAATTAAAATTAAAATTACTAATGTCAAAAAATGCTCAATTACGAAAAAAATTAGAAAGTAATTCCATAGTAAAAGTTGGAGGAGCATTTGATGCCATGTCTGCAAAATTAGTTGAAAATGCAGGATTCGATGCAGTTTGGGCAGGAAGTTTTGCAATTTCTGCAACTCATGCATTACCTGATGCAAGTATTTTAACAATGACAGAATTTTTTGGTGTAGCATCAAATATGTCAGATGCATGTAGTATTCCAATTATTGCAGATTGTGATACAGGATATGGTGGACCAAGCAATGTTAGTTATTTGGTGAAAAAATATGAAAATGCAGGAATTTCATCAATATGTATTGAAGATAAAATATTTCCAAAACAAAATAGTTTACTAAAAGGAGGAAATAATGAACTGTTATCTGAAAAAGAATTTGTGGCAAAAATTTTAGCAGCTAATGAAGCTAAAAAAGATAAAGACTTTTTGATAATTGCAAGAGTAGAAGCATTAATTTCAGAATTAGGAATGAATGAAGCAATTAAACGAGCAGATGCATATGAAAAGGCTGGAGCAGATGCAATTTTAATTCATTCAAAACAAAAAGAGCCTGATGAAATTTTTGAGTTTGCAGATACATGGAAAGGAAATTTACCAATTGTTGCAATACCAACTACTTACGATAATGTAAGAATTTCAGATTTGCACAATCATAAAATTAAAATGGCGATTTATGCAAATCAAACATTGCGTACATCTCATGCGGCGATGCTCAGATTATTAAAGGAAATGAAGGATGCAGAAAGAATTTCAGATGTAAAAGAACCAATGTCAACAATGAATGAGATTTTTGAATTACAAGAAATGTACGATATTAAAAATAAAGAAAAAGATTTAGAAAATGAATTAAAAAAACTTGGTTATATTAATTGAATGACAATTTTCAATATCAAATGTTTGATTTTTTAACACATAAAGGAATAGAAAATTTTGTAGGAGTGCCAGATTCTACATTAAAAGAATTTATTTCACATGGAATAAAATATAAAAAAATCATCATTGCCACTAGAGAAGAAGAAGCAGTAGGAATTGCTGCAGGCATGTTATTGGCAAATAGTCCAACAATAGTGTTCATGCAAAATGCTGGATTTGCAAATTCATTAAGCACTATAACATCACTAATACAATTATACAAATTTCCAATAATTTTTTTAATTGGCTGGAGAGGTTTCCAAAAAAATGATGCTCCAGAACATAAAAAAATTGGGCAAATACAACCAAAATTATTGAAAGATATAGGATTGCAAACACGAATTATAAATAAAGATAATTGGAAAAAAAATTCCCTATGGGCAATAAATAAAATGAGAGACGGAAATTCCTGTGCATTAGTTATACCGAGGGAATTTATTGATTAGAAAAAAAGCAATCGAGGCATGTCTCAATAATATTGGCAATTCCCCAATAATTGCTGCTAACGGATTCATTAGTAGAGATCTTTTTAATGTTAAAGATAAAAAAACAAATTTCTATATGATTGGTTCAATGGGATTAGCTTCATCAATTGGATTAGGAATTGCAATAAAAAAACCAAAAAAGAGAATTTTTGTTTTTGATGGAGATGGAAATATTTTAATGAATCTGGGTTCATTAGCAACTATAGGAAAAATTGGTCCAAATAATTTGATTCATTTAGTTTTTGATAATTCTATTCATGAATCTACAGGAGGACAACCTACTGGTTCAGATATAATACCAATTGAAAAAATAGCTAATGCATGTAATTATCAGCATGTTTTTAAAACATCTACAGAAAAAGGAATTTCGAAGATTCTAAATAAAATTAAAAAATATTCAGGTCCAATTTTAATTTTAATAAAAATTGAGAAGGATAGTTCTATAGGAAAAAGAATATCAAAAACTCCTAAGAATATTAAAGAAGAGTTTATAAAAAATTTATAAGAAAATGAAAGCAATAATAATTGCTGCAGGTTCAGGACAACGAATTAGTAAGGATTTAAAATCAATGCCAAAATCATTGATAAATGTTAATGGTAAAACAATAATTGATTATCAGATTAAAGCGTTAAAGCAAGCAGGAATTAATGACATAACTATCATTACAGGAAAGTTTGGTGAAAAATTCAAAATAAAAAATATTCATTATGTTAAAGATTCAAATCATCAAAACCATGATATTTTAGGAAGTTTGATGGAAGCAAGAAAATTTTTAAAAGATGATGTTATAGTTTTGTATTCAGATATTATATTTGAATTTAAAATCATTCAACAAATTTTAGATTCAAAAGAGAATATTTCAATTGCGATTGATAATAATTGGGAACAACATTATGAAGGACGAACAGAGCATCCAAAATCAGAAGCAGAAAATGTTCTAATTAATGAAGAAAAAATGATTGTAAAGATTGGAAAAAATATTGAAAATAAAAATCATAATGTAGGAGAATTTTTAGGAATAGTAAAATTTTCTGAACAAGGTGGAAACATTTTTGTTAAAAAATATGAAGAGCGATTTGAAAAAAATAATGACAAATTTCACAATGCAGTACCAATTTTAAAAGCATATTTGACAGATATGCTTCAAGAGTTAATTGACCAAGGTATAAAAATTGAACCTGTATTTATTTCAGGTAACTGGTGTGAAATTGATACAATACAAGATTTGAAAAGAGCTGAAGAGCAATTTTCAAATTAATCACGTTTATTTATTAGAGTCTGTAGTTCATTCCAAAGAATTTCTTCCATATTTTCCCCAGTGTTGATCATATTGGTTTTTTCATGTGGATCAAGTTCAAGATTATACAGTTCTTTAGAATCATCATGTTCATTGAATATTAATTTCCATTTTGAAGTACGAATTGATTTTACATTTGGTTCTTTTGGAGGAGATTTTTCATAAAGAGGATTTCCAGTTTCAGTAAATGCATAATTTTCAGGAATTAATTCGTTGTTTACTAAGGGAAGTAATGAGATACCATCTGGTTTACTATAATTTTCATCTTCAGATATTTCCAAATAATCAAGAATTGTAGGCAAAAAATCGATAGTTCTAGTTTGTTGTTTTATTTCAATTGTAGGAAGATTGTTTGTTAAAAAATATGCAAATGTTCTTAATGTATAATCATAACAAAATGCACCATAAGCATGTTCACCAAATCTTTCACCAGTACTAATTCCATGATCCGACATTATTAGAATTAATGAATTTTTATCTAATTGTAATTTTTTAATTTCATTTAAAATTGAATTTAAATAATTTTCTGCTTTTTTAAATAATATAGTATATCTTTTTTTATTAGCATCCACATTTTCAAAAAATTCTTTACTATGATTACGATATACATTTAGAACTTCATTTTTTATTCCAGTATGTATATCGCTAAAATGTAAATATAGAAAAAAATTTTTTTTATTAGATGGTGTTGATAGATTATGAAGTATTTCTTTGTGTCTAGTAGTCAAATCATCTTTATCTTCATCATGAACAATAAATTCATCAAAACCTTGTGCAGGTATAACTAATTTATTGATAACATCTGCCTTAGTATAATAATCATTTTCATGTAAATATTCAGTTAATGTCTTAAATTGATTTTTTTTAAATTTAAAAGTTGACCAGTAACTATTAGTTCCAGTTCTAGTTCCATAACTACCGCTAAAAACAGCATGCATTGCAGCTATTGTATGAGGTCCGTATGTAATTGATTGAGAAAGAAATACAGAGTTTGATTTGATTTTAGAGAAAAGTTCTGATTTTAATGCATAATCTAGACGTCCACCGTCTATCATAATTATAATTACATTTTTTTTATTCATAATATTTAATTTTCAGAATCTAATTTTTATCTTTTTTATCAAACCAAGGCATAGTTTCAGAAATAGCACGTTTTGCATGTTCTTTTCCAACAATAGATAACTCACGTTGAGAATCACCAGGTATTTTTCCTGCAACTCTTAAAATCAAAATCTTTCCATTTCCTCTAAAACTATGTTTAATGAATGGTTTAATGTATAATGAATCATTTGGGTAAATGTTTTCACTATGTTTTATTTCATCTATTTCCCAATTCAGAGTGATAGATGTTTCACCTATATTGTACACATATTGATGTAATCCAAATTGTAAATCTAATTCAGAATCATCAGAATTAAGTAAATCAACTTCAAAAGATTTTGAAAAAGGTAATGCAGTTGTAGATGCTAATTCACGAAATTCATATGATTTAGTATTTTCAGGGTAAAACCAATTTTTGGTATCTTTATGATTTTTAATTATTACTTTGTTTTCGATTTTGTTATTTGGCAATAAATCCCTAACATTTATTGTTAATGCAGTAGAAATTTTTTGTAGTTGTGAAAACTCTGGAATAACTAAACCTGATTCAAATGATTCTAATTCTTTAAGAGAAATAGTAGTTCTTTTAGATAATTCTTCTAAAGAAATAGTAGATATTTCACGATGAAATTTTAGTAAAGAACTACTTGCAGATCCCATTGATGAAAAATCTAATGCGAATTCTGATCCTAAATTATGCATTGAAGAGAGTTCTTGTTGAGGTTCTCCAGTAAGTTTTCCTCCATATGTTAATGCGAGAATCAATCCTTTAGATTTTGAACCAGATCTTGTTGCAAAAGTATGTGGTACAAATGGAGTAATATACATCGAATCACCAGTATTCATTACTGCAGTTTGTTTTTTACCATCTTTATCTTTATAATAAAAATTAACATTACCAATAAAATATGTAAATTGATGTAAAAAATGACCGTTATTCCATTGTATAGAATTATTTTCAGGATCATTATCAGTTACACTACATAATTCAAGGATCCATTCTGGACGAAAAGGTGCAACTTTACTCATTGCAGTATCACGATATTCATAATATGGTTTTCGAGCACGATACATAATTCTAGAAGTTTTTTCTGAGTCCTTAGATAACATAATTTTTATCCCATGAGAGCAGTCATCTTCAATTATAAAAAAATCTCTTTTATTAATAGGCCAAATTTTTATTGCTTTTTCGATTAGGTTTTGAGGTAAATCAATATCACCTTCAATTATAGAATTAATTAGTTCTAGTGAAACGTCTAGTTCTCTTGCAGCATCTTCAGGTCTACGTTTAATATCATTAAGAATTCCAAGAAAATTTGAAGCTGCTCTCAATCTATTTGAATCATCAAGAGAATTTCTTGGATCTAACATATGAAATGTATCAAAGTGTGTTAATTATAATTTGTTATATATTTCAACGTGAAAAATGATTTTTATATATATCCCATTTTTTTTAATTCTTCAGAAATGATTTTTTCCTCTTTTTCACTAAGTTGTTCTTCTAATTTTGATGAATTTTGTTGAATTTCTTCTAGAGTTAGTTCCATTTTTTGTATCATAGAAGGATTGTTTTTTGCAATGTTGTTATTTTCATTTGGATCATTTTCTATATCGTATAAATGTACATTTTTTTTTGCATTATGTGAATTCCTAAAATATTTGAACTTATTTGTACGTAAACCAATCCTATCTAAAGGTGATTTTTCTTCATAAGGTATAGTATGAAGAAATATTTCTTTTTTAATCATATCATTACCATTGATTAATTCAACTAAGCTTTCATTATATTTGGTTTTTCGATAGGAAATTCCAGTAAGTGAGAAAATGGTTGGGAATATTTGTAAAGTTGAAATTTGTTTAGATATAATTTTTGATTTAAGATTTAAACCAGAGATAAAAAATGGAATATGTAACATTTCATCATACAATGATAATGTGAAATATGGATCTCTTGAACGTTTTTGGGAATTAGTTAACTGCTTATTAGATTGATTTGCTCTTATATTTCCCAAAGATTTTTTTATATTTCCAAATAATTTTCCGCTCGCATTATGTGCTACATCTGGTAAAATTTTTTTTCCAATACTTTTTGTTAATTTAAAATCTGGCTCAAATTGAAATGACGCTTTATCATCATATGGAATTCTTTCACCATGATCAGCAGTTAATATCAATAATGTATTATTGAAATTTACTTGTTCAGAAATTTTTTGTAAATGATGATCAACAGAAGATACTGTTTGCGAATACAGTGAATTACCAAAATCTTTTGTTTCAAACTCTTCAATTTTTAATGGTTTTTTACCTTCGCGTAATGGATGTAAATCAAATAAATGAATATAACAAAACCAGGGTTGTTTATTTTTTAATAAATTTAATAATGACATTATTCTTTGTGTCATTCCTGTTGGAAGAGTTTCATATGGAGGATTATTGTCAAATGTACAATCATTATTTTGCAAATATTTCTGAAGTGGTTTTAATGATGTCAAATTCGGAATTAATCCAGATATATAATATCCAGAATCTTTCAGATTTTGTATGTGATTATCTTCTAATAAGATTAATTTCCTAGATCTAATTCCAGTTTCAAATTGAAATTTTGAATTAAAAGTACAATTTAATGAGATCATAGTACCATCTGCAGATGCATATGTATTTTTGAAGTATGGGCCTTTGGTTAATAATGAATCAAGGAATGGTGTATGTGATTTCTTATCATTGCCAAAGCATTGATCAGCTCTCAGACCGTCAACTAAAATAAATAGTATATTTGGACGCATATTGAAATTTAATTTATAACAAGTTATAAAAAATATCCCACTGATAGAAATTATGTATACTATAAAACAGCCAAAAAAAATAATATTTGGAAAAAATTCTTGTAAAGAGTATATCTTTCCGGATAATAGTTTGGTCATAACATCAAATGGTGCAATAAAGAGAGGATGGATTGATTATTTGGGAATTAAAAATTATAATATATTTGATAATGTAAAGCCTAATCCATCAATAGAAACAACAAATGAAATTATTAAAGAGTTTCAAAATGGGAATTTTTCATATGTTGTTGGCATTGGTGGAGGGAGTAGTTTAGACGTTGCAAAATTTGTTGGACAGAAAATGGAGAAAAAGAAGATTTTGATTCCAACAACATTTGGTAGTGGTAGTGAAGTAACAAGGATTTCAGTTTTAAAAGTTGATGGAAAAAAAAAGAGTTTTCATGATGATAATCTTTTTGCAGATATTTCTATTATTGATTCATTTTTTATTTATGACTCCCCAATTGAAATAATAAAAAATTCAGCAATTGATGCATTGGCACAATGTTCAGAAGGATTTGATAGTAAAAATGGGAATTACTTTACAAAATTTCTTTGTAATTATGCATTTGAATTATTAGAAGAGGGTGTGATGAATATGGATCAAGAAAAAATAGTCAAAGGTTCACTAGCATCAGGATTAGGTTTTGGTAATTGTTCTACAACATTAGGGCATGCATTATCGTATGTTTTTTCTAATGAAGGATATTCACATGGGCATGCACTTTCACATACAACATTATTAGCACATGAATTTAATAAATCAGAATATTATGAGAGATTTAAAAAAATAGTAGAAAAATTAGATTTTTCTAAAATTCAACTTAAACAAAATTATGATGAAGCCTCAGAATTGATTTTGAGCGATAGAAAGCATTTAGACAATAATCCGTTAGAAATAACAAAAAATGATATTATATTATTATTAAAAAAAATTAATGATTAAATAAATGAATTTTTTTACATAGTGAAATTGATATAGCAGTCTAAGAGATTTTCCAATATGGGAGAAAATCTAGTATTTCGTTCATGGTACTATTTTAGACAAGGATGGAGTACGTATTTTGCATTTATTTTTGCAGCAACGAATACACTTACAGTTACATATTTCTTGGCAGTAGATAATTATCCAGAATTAAAAATAATTTTTCCATCGTTTGAAATTTACATAGGAATTATTTCGTTAATAGGAATTCCATTACTTGTGCTTATAGGATATTTACATTATAAGAAATCTGCTGCGTATAGATCTGAAGCTGATATAATTTTTGAAGTAAATCCATTTGTGAGGAGAATGTTGGTCAATACAGAATTATTAATTAAATTAAATCTCCAACTAACTGAAAATATGATAGCATCATCAAAAAATGAAAAAAATTCTGGAGATGAAATTAAAAATCTTAAAAAATTAAAAGATGAATTACAACAGTTAATTGATAATAGATCATTCTCAAATAAGATGGATTTAGAATATCTAAAAAAGAACATCTCAACAAAATAATTATCGCCATTGATTATTTCCATACATCAACCAAATTACTTGCCTTATCCAGGATTTTTTCATAAAATTATTCATTCAGATGTATTGATAGTTCAAGATGTTACAAAATTTGATGAAAGATTTTCAAATCGAAATAAAATTATTTCATCAAATAAATGGACATGGCTTACAGTACCAATTAAAAAAAATCATAAGGAATATCAATTAAAAGATGTAGAAATTTTTAATGATTTAAAATGGAATAAAATTCATAGAAAAAAATTAGAAAGTGTATACAATAAATCAAATTTTTATAATGAATATAAAACAGATTTGAATTCAATACTAGAACAAAAATGGGAATTATTATTAGAATTAAATATGACTTTAATAAAAAAAATTTTTGAATGGCTAAAAATCAAGACTAAGATAATTTATGAATCAGAATTAGAAATAAAAGGTGAGGGAACAAATAGATTGATAAATATTTGCAGAGCAGTAGATGCAGATGTATATCTATCAGGAGATATGGGACATGACTATCTAAATGAAGATGTATTTGAATTAAATAATATAAAATTAGAATATCAAAACTATACACCAAAAAAATATGAGCAAATATTATCAGAAGAGTTTATTCCAAATTTATCAATTATAGACATGTTAGCCAATATAGGACGTGACGAAATTAAAAAAATATTAGATTAAGAAATATTATTTTTTTCTAATTTGTATTCTAATTTCTATTCCATTATTACTATTAGTTTTTTTAAATGGATAAAATTGGCATATCTGTTTACTAAGAGAAGGAAAATATTTTTTCATAATTAATTGTCCTCGACCTTCTATTCGAACAAATTCTCTGTATGATTCACATTTAATAATTTCTAAATCATTATTTTCAACTAAAATTTTTAAACTATTTTTTGTATAATGATATGAAGATGCATTATCAAAAACTGATTGATGCAATATTTTTGGATTTTGACAATCTGGGACTGCAATGAAAATAAATCCATCTTTTGTTAGCAATTCACTGCATTTTTTAAGAAATAAGTCAGGTCTTATCAAATGTTCAAAAACATGTGAAAGCCAAATAACATCAAATTTTGTAGTAATTTTAAAATCTTCAGCAAATCCTTGAATACATTTACCGCGAGTTAATTTGTCGTTAATAAAATCAACATATTTTGAGTTTGCCTCAACACCAGTTACTGAAAATCCTTTATTTTCAAATAAACGTAAAGCCAATCCTGTACCAGGACCAATTTCTAAAAGATTTTTTGATTCAGTAAATAAAGGAAGGCAATAATCAAAATGTGATTTCCAGAGATTCAGTAAGTATCTGCCATGATTTGTTTTGTGATCTAATTCAATTATATCTTTGATTTCTCCTACAGGTGTAGCATTTTCATAATAATTCTTCATTGTCGTATCTAATTGTTCTACTGATTGACCAGTTGTAATTAATTCACAAGAATCACATTTAGTGATTGATACTTTCAAAAAAGAATCAGGGTATAATACAGAATTCAATGAACTTCCACATGAAATACAATTCATAAATTTGTTAATTATGTCCAATATTCAATGTTTACTTTCAGAATTAGAATATGATGAAATTTAGGTAAAATATTCACCGATGGTAATGAAATAATAATATTTTCTACACAATGACTAAATAGTATATCTCAAGTTTTCAGTATATGAAAAATTTTAAAAATGAACGATTATTAGTTATCGCACCACATGCCGATGATGAAGTACTTGGATGTGGCGGTTTAATTTCAAAAGTAAAAGAAGATGGTGGAAAAGTTTATGTTTTAATTTTTAATGTAAGTTCGATTGAAAAACATGATAATAAAAAATTCACTGAAGAAAGGAAAAAAGAAACTGAAAATGCTATGAAATTTCTCAAAGTTGACGATTATGTAACAGTTTTTGATTCACCAGAAGATAATAGATACTTGGACGCTAAACCCCTTCATTCGTTAATTAGTAAAATTGAAACAGAAACTAAAGTGTCATTAACCAAAATTAAACCAACAATTGTTGCTATACCAACAATAAAATCTCATCACCAAGATCATTTACATGTACATAAAGCATGCATTGCAGCACTCAGACCATTAAGTACGCCAATAGCAAATATTGTTGTATCATATGAAGCACCAGAACATAGTAGATGGTCAACTAGAGGAGTTTTTGAGCCAAATTTGTATATTGATATTTCAAAATATTTAACAAAAAAAATTCAGGGATTTTATAAATACAAATCACAAATTAAAATCCCAGGTAGAGATAAAATAACTATTACCAATCATGCAGAATATAGAGGGAAAGAAGTAGGAAGAAAATATTGTGAAGCATATTTTGTTCATAGATTTACAATATAGACAAAGACAAATACTGAATAATTTAGAGAAGATTATGAAAACATTTTCTGGAAAAATCATTCTTGTGACAGGAGCAGATGGGTTTGTGGCTAGTCATTTGTGTGAACATTTGGTATCAAAAAATGCAAAAGTTATAGCACTCTTACGACGAAACTCTGGCGGAATTTTTAAGAATTTGAATGAGATTAAAAAATCAGTTAAAATCAAATGGGGAGACACACAAGATCTTTCACTTTTAACTGAAACAACAAAAAATGTAGATATCATATATCATTTGGCAGCACAAAGTCATGTTGGTCACTCACTACATAATCCATATGAAACAATTACCAACGACATAGTATCAACATTAAATGTGGTAGAAGCCGCAAGAAAAAATGATGTAAAAAGAATAATTCATGCAGGAAGTTCAGAGATTTATGGTGATCCAAAATACGTTCCAATCGATACAAAACATCCATTACAGCCAAGAAGCCCATATGCAGCAGCAAAAGCATCTGCAGAAAATATTCTAGAATCATATTTTCATACATATGGACTACCTGTTGTCATGTCAAGATTTTTCAATATTTTCGGTCCACGTCAGGGATTAGATCAAGCAATTCCTAAATTCATTTTACAAGCACTAAATGAAAAAAACATTACAATTTATGGGAATGGGAAACAAACCAGAGATTATACATATGTTGATGATGCAGTTAATGCTTATTCAAAATTAGGACTAATACCAAATCTTGAAGGAAAAGTGATGAATTTTGGAACAGGAAAAGAAATTCAGATTAGAAAATTGGCAAAATTAATTATAGAGTTATGTAATTCAAATTCAAAATTAAAATTTTCAAATAATTTAAGAAGTGGAGAAACACCAAGATTACTCTGTAATTCAAATATTGCAAAAAAAATAACTAAATGGAAACCAACCGTATCCTTTGAAGATGGAGTTAAAAGAACAATAGAATATTATAAAGATAAAACCCATCTTATAGACAATATTCCATATATGCTGTAAGTTTTTTTTTAAGAATTTTTTAAAGTTTCAAACATAAATTTTAATTTTGAATTGATATTTTGAGAATTTTTCCATGAGAAATTTTTTTGAATTTTAGAGCTAGAAGTGTACGGAATATTTGGTAGTTTATCATTGGCAAATTGTTTTTGTAACAAAACAGAAATATCGTATTGATTTTTAGCTATATTTTTCATATTGTTTGCAATATCACTGATAGAAATTCTAAACTCGTTTGATATGTTATAAATTTCATTTTTAAATTTTTTATTAATAATTTGATTAAGAATGTTTAAAAAATTATCAATATAAACAAAATCAACTAATTGTGTTCCATCCCCATATAGAAATATTTCATGATTTTGGAAAATATTTGCAATGAATTTGTCTATTACGTTATCAAATTTTGTTATATAGAAATTTTGATGGCCATATATGTTTGACATTCGTAAAATAGTATAAGAAAGATTACTTTGCATTAAAACTGATTCTTGTTCTAAACGTAATTGCCCATAGATTGTTTTTGGATCTGTAAGTGTGTCTTCAAAATTTTTTTCAACATCAGAATATACAAAAGCACTCGATAATAGTAAAAAACTACAATTTGGGTTTGTAATTGACTTAAGTAATTGTTTGAAATCATCAACATTGATTTTTTTATAATGATCAGGTTTTTCAATACAATCAATAACACCGCCTGTTCCTATACAATAACAAATTAGATCAATATCTTTTGTTACATTTTTAATTAAAGTTGTGTCTTTGATGTCACCTTCAATTAATTTAACGTTTTTGAGACTAGATGATATTTCTGAAAAATTATTCCCATGATCTATGCATGTTACACTGTGATTTTGAGATAACGAAAATGCTATTTCACTACCTAAATATCCCGTTCCAAGAATTAAAATTTTCAATGTCTACAAATAAGATAATAAAATCATATTAATTAATTCCCAATAAATTTTTGAATTTTTTAAAATATAGTCTATTGCCTATGAGAAAAAGGATTAATCGTAATTTTACATTAATTTGTGGTGAATTTTTTTTAATTTTTGGATGTTTTTGATGAATTTTTAAGAAGAAGTCATCCCACCAGCCAGCTACAAGGTGTGGATCAGATATCTGTTTTGCAAAGGCATATTCTTTTTCAAATAACTCTTCTCGAAATTTTTTATCTTCAACTATTTTATCGATAACTTTTGCAATTTCTGTAGGTTCATTTGATGTAGGTAACATTGGAGAATCTAATTCATTAGTTCCGGAAAATATTTTCATATTCTTGTTCGTATATTGAAGTATAGGTTTTTTACAAAATATTCCTTCTAATTCAATTAATGCATAAGTACCTATACGCATATTTCCCATTACAGCATCTGCAAAATTATAATATTTTGGCATATCCTCTCGAGATATCATTGGAATAAATTTTACTTTTTCAGGTTTTGTTTTAATTAATTCATCCTTAATTCTTAATTCTTCTTTTGTTGAAACATCAAACCACTCTACTTGGATTATTTCAAAATCAGATTTACATAATGATATCGCTTTCCAAATGAGATCAGTTCCTTTTGGTTTACCCATTCTTTGTGGGCTAAAAAATGTAAATTTATTTTTGGGTTTATTCAATGAATTAGTAGTTGTTTTGAAAGTAGATGTGTCAATTGGCATCATATCCAATTTAATCCCATTTTTGGTATATTTTCGTAAGTGTTCAAATACCCAAGTGTATGCCAAATGAAAATTAGCATTTTCAAAACAGTTTCTGTAGAACCATCTTTCAAGAAAATTTAATGTATGTAATGGTTCATCAAACCATTCTTCTTTAGAGTTTTTTATGAATCGCGGTGCATCTATATCTCGACCAACATAAAATACAGAATAATTAAGATCTGCAAGATATGCAATTCTTTCACCAGTTCCCATAGTAATACATATATCATAATCTTTAGCGATTTTGTTAATTTTTTTTAGATGATCTTTTATCTTATAATTTGAAAAAGTTTCAATATCTTTTTCATATGTAAAAACACCTGCACCATCTTTAAAAAAATTAATTATGTGAATTTCTGCTTTCGTGTATTTTCGTAATGTATACATAATATTTCCAACATCACCAATAGCTAAAATTCGTAGTGTCATTAAGTAACAATGAATTTATCTTATTAATTATCATTATTACTAAATTAATATAAGAAGTGAAAAGAAGATATAATAATAAAAAATTCCGTTAATATGAAAAAAAATAATGACATTATTGCAGGTTTAGGAGAAATAGGAACCCCCCTAAAAAAAATATTTTCAAAAGATCAAATAGTTTTTGGATATGATACTAATCAAAAATTAATGAGTTCGAAAGAAATTAAATTTGTAGAATCAAAAGATATTAGATTTTTACATGTATGTATACCATTTAACAAGAATTTTGTGAGATCAGTAAAAAGTTTGATTAAAAAATTCAAACCGGAATGTGTCATAATACATAGCACCGTAGAACCTAACACCACAAAAAAAATTCAGAATAATTCAAAAATTCCAATTATTTACAGTCCAATTAGAGGCGTACATAAAAGAATGCAAAGAGATCTTAAGCGTTATACTAAATTTTTTGCTATTGGGAATAATGCACCTAGATTAAGATGGGCAATTAAAAATTATTCAGATTTATTAAAAAAATGTGGGATAAAGACAAAAAAGATGTCTAGCCCAGTTACATTAGAATTAGGAAAAATAATCTGCGATACATCATATTATGGATGGTTAATCAATTATGCTCAATTAAGTCACAGTATTGCAAAAGATTACAATGTAAAATATGATGAAATGTGGGAATTTGCAGATGAAATTCACAGGTATCTTGGAAACAGACCAAAAATGTTTCCCGGTTTTATTGGGGGTCATTGCGTAATATCTAATTTAGATTTGATACAAAACCAAACACTAGATTTGATAAAAAAAATGAATAGTAATTATAGTAAAAAAAGGAAGTAACGATATTGATAAAAAAATCATCAACTAAAAATTATAAAAAATTTATAAAAATTTTTCCATTTTCATGTGTAGATGTTTTATTATTCAAAGATAATTCAATACTTTTAACAAAAAGAACTCAAAATCCGTATAAAAATTATTGGCATCTTCCAGGACATATGATAAGAAAAAATGAGACAATGAAACAAGCTGTAAAACGTGCAGCTAAAGATGAATTAAATCTTAACGTAACTATAAAAAAATATGTTGGAGTGTATGAGAGCTTTAATTCTTTCAGACATGATATATCACATGGATTTGTAGTAAAAAGTAAGTCAGGAAAAATGAAAACTGATTTTCAAAGTAAAGAAATGAAATTTTTTAAACGAATTCCTAAAAATACCATACCACATCAAAAAAAGATGATTAAAGAAGCAAGAAAAATTTTAAAATGAAAATTATTATACATTAAAAAAATTATTTTAAGATTTCAAGTAACGCTTTAGCCCTTTTATAATGAACTTCATCAATCATCTTTCCATCAACTACAATTGCGCCTTTTCCTTTCTTTGTTGATTTTTCATATTCTTTAACTACTAATTTTGACCAGGAGATTTCTGAAGAATTAGGATGGAATATTTTGTGAGTTATCTTAATCTGATCAGGATGAATAATGCTTTTTCCTGAATATCCTAATTCTTTTCCAAGTTTACAATCTTTCTCTAAACCTTTTTTATCTTTAAGTTCTTGCCAAATTCCATCTATAGCAGGAACTCCTGCTGCGGCTGCTGCAACTGGCACCTTATATCTAGAATACTTTCCACCAATTGTATTTCCTTTTGTATATTCAATCTGCATATCGTTCAATAAATCAAATATACCAAATACTATAGCATCAATTCTCTTACTTGATGAAGCAATTTCATAACAATTAATCACACCTAGAGCAGATTCTATAGAAGGAATTAGACGTATTTTGTTTAGTTTTCTTTTCTTTTCTAAATTTGAAATTATTTTTTCAATTTTTTTCAATTCTTTTGCTGAATCAACTTTAGGTATGACTATACCATCCAATCCTTTTTGAACAATTTTTTCTAAATCATTAGGAACTTTACCAGACTGAGGAGAATTGGTTCTAACAAAGACTGATGCTTTGAAATCTTTACGTTCTTTCAATTTTTTTGAGATCAATATTCTAGCATTTTGTTTTTCTTTGTCAGGTACAGAATCTTCTAAATCAAAACATACGATATCTGCAGGAAGAGACTTTGCTTTATCTAAAAACCTTGAATTATTTCCTGGAACAAAAACTAGACTACGAAAAAGATTTGTCATTAAATGACTATGCGCCTTCAGGCTTCATTAAGATTTTGCCAAAGAACTTGCCAGATAGCATTTTTGTGTGAGCCTCTGCTGCTTGCTCAAATGAA